>Ga0213840_1000191_pt1 | contig 138271 bp, 128 predicted proteins | sample SWPATP22_FD_160132 | JGI IMG/M metagenome (GOLD analysis project Ga0213840, IMG submission 160132) | Coastal seawater microbial communities from Marineland, Florida, United States - SWPA TP2 #2 | ecosystem: Environmental > Aquatic > Marine > Coastal | place: USA: Florida | collected 2016-08-14 | reverse complement strand
GCTGCCCGATGCCGCCGACCCGTTCCGCCCGGTGCCCCATCGCGCCGGTGCCCGCGCCGTGCTGCTCACCGGCCGGAGCTGGTCGCGCCGCCCGCTGCGCCGCGCCGCACTGTCCGAACGGGCGGCGGGGCACAGCGTCACCCTGTTCCGGTTTTCGGCCACCGCGTTTTACCACCGGATGGTCTTCAGCGATGAGGGCATCTGGGAACAGACAGGCGGCCTCTTCGGCCGCAGCGACCGCGACCAGCCGCTGTTTCGGCCCCGCAGCTTCGCTGCAAGGGTCCGGGAAGAGGCCGCGCGGCTGCGTTTGTTGCGCGGATTTGATGCCGCAACGTGCTTGAAACCGCACATGAGGAAAAAATAATGCGGATAGCGCAGAAATTCCGCCTTTGGGCCATGTTTCGGCGCCGTTTGACGTGTAAACAATCAATGGCTTTGAAAAACGACAAGTGAATTTTGAGGACGAACAATGCGTAAGAAGGTGACGAAGGCGATTTTTCCGGTTGCCGGTCTCGGGACGCGGTTCTTGCCGGCGACGAAATCGGTGCCGAAGGAGATCATGACGCTGGTCGACCGGCCGCTGGTGCAATACGCGATCGACGAGGCGCGGGCGGCGGGGATCAAGGAATTCATCTTCGTGACCTCGCGCGGCAAATCTGCGCTGGAGGATTACTTCGACCATTCGCCGATCCTGGAACAGCAGCTGAAGAAGAAGGGCAAGACCGAGCTTCTGGAGACGCTGAAGGCGACCAACATGGATTCCGGCGAGATCGCCTATATCCGCCAGCACAAGGCGCTGGGTCTGGGCCACGCGGTCTGGTGCGCGCGGCGGCTGATTGCCAACGAGCCCTTCGCGGTGATCCTGCCGGACGACGTGATCGCGGCGGAGACGCCCTGCCTGAAACAGATGATCGACGCCTACGAGGAGACCGGCGGCAACATGGTCGCCGCGATGGAGGTGCCCCCCGAGAAGGCCGGCGCCTACGGCGTGCTCGACGTGTCGGAGGACATGGGCAGCGTGGTGCGCGCCCGCGGCATGGTGGAAAAGCCCGCCGCCGGCGAGGCGCCGTCGAACCTGGCGGTGATCGGGCGCTACGTGCTGGGCCCGTCGGTGCTGCGCAACCTCAACCGGATGCGCACCGGGGCGGGGGGCGAGATCCAGCTGACCGACGCGATCGCCGAGGACATCGCGAACGATGTGCCGGTCTACGGCTACCGGTTCCGCGGCCAGCGGTTCGACTGCGGCTCCAAGGCGGGGTTCCTGCAGGCGACGGTGGCCTTCGCGCTGGCCCGCGACGACCTGCGCGACGAGCTGGCGCGCTACCTCACAGAGGTCGTCCAGACCAGCAAAGCCGCCCAGTAAAGCGCCGGCATGGCCGAGAGGCCCGGCAGCGGGAAGCTGTTGGGCCTTTGGCCGAAACGCTCTAGGCTGGGGCGGATGACGACCCGCGCGTGGAGCCCGCAGCAGAGTGTCCAGCCCGACCGACCCCCCAAGCCCGCCGGCGCGCCTGCTGGACATCACCCGGCTGATCCGCCGGGCCGGCCGGCGGCCGACCGGCATCGACCGGGTCGAGCTGGCCTATCTGCAGCATCTTGGCCGCGATGCGGTGCCGCTGTTCGCGCTGGCGCGCAGCGCCTGGGGGTACATCCTTCTGGATCGCGACGGCATTGAAGACATCGCGGCGCGGCTGACCGGCGCGCGGCCCTGGGGGCAGGCCGATCTGCTGTCGCTCCTGGCGCGGCGGCTGGCGCCCGGAATACGCCGCGCCGAAAGCGATCTGCGCCGCGCCGCCTGCGCCCGTTGCCGCCCCGGGGGGCTGGCGCGGATGCTGCGGCGGCATCTGCCCGGCGGCTTCAGCTACCTCAACGTCGGCCATTCCAACCTGAGCGCGCGGACCCTGCGCGGGGTGCGCCGGGGCGGGGCCGGGCGGGTCGCGGTGATGGTGCATGACGTCATCCCGCTGGAGTTCCCGCACTACCAGCGCCCCGGTACGCCGGAGGCGTTCCGCGCCAGGCTGCAACGGGTGCGGGCGCAGGCCGATCTGATCCTCTACAACTCCGCCGACACCCGCGCGCGGGCGGAGGCGCGGATGTGGGCCTGGGGACCGGTGCCCGATGGGGTGGTGGCGCATCTGGGGGTGGAGCCGCCCGAACCCGGCGATCTGCCGCCGGGCATCGACCCGGAACGCCCCTATTTCGTGGCGCTGGGCACCATCGAGCCGCGCAAGGGCCATGACCTGCTGCTGGATCTGTGGGAGGAGCTGGGCGCGGAGATGGGGCCGGCGGTGCCCGGGCTGATCCTGTGCGGCGCCCGGGGCTGGAACAACCAAGCGGTGTTCGACCGGCTCGACCGGCTGCCGCCCGGCGGCCCGGTGCAGGAGCTGGCCGGGCTGGACGACGCCCGGATCGCCGCGCTGCTCCTCCATTCCCGCGGCCTGCTGTTTCCCAGCCGCGCCGAAGGCTACGGCCTGCCGCCCATCGAGGCCGCCGCGCTGGGGGTGCCGGTGGTCAGCGGCGATCTGCCGTCGGTCCGCGAAATCCTCGGCAACATTCCAGTTTACGTAAAAGAGTCTGAACGGTATCAATGGCTCAGCGCCGTCAAGACCCTGTCAAAGGGCCAGAGGGCGCCGGGTGAGGCAGCAGGTAAAGCAGGATTCGTACCGCCGGGTTGGAAAGATCATTTCAACATCGTCTTAAGGTTCGCCTGATAGGCGCTGAGAGGGGGGCAGGACCTGCAATGGGTGAAAAGGGCGAGATTTGGGCCTATGGCAGTCATATCGCCTGAGGATGCAGCGGAAACGCTGGCTGATCCGCGCGTTCCGCAAGCGCCGCGATCTTTCCCCTGTCGTTAAGCGCACCTCTGCCATCCGCCGCGACGATATCCTGCTGTTCTGTACCCAGCGCAACGAACGCATCCGGCTGCCCTATTTCCTGGACTATTACCGTGAGCTTGGCGTCGATCATTTCCTGATCGTCGACAACGACAGCACCGACGGTTCGGTGGAGTATCTGCGCGATCAGGACGATGTCTCGCTCTGGCACACCGGCGCCAGCTACAAGCGCGCCCGTTTCGGGGTGGACTGGCTGAACTGGCTGCAGCGCAAATACGGCCATCGCCACTGGTGCCTGACCGTCGATCCGGACGAGTTTCTGATCTACCCGTTCTGTGACACCCGGCCGCTCAGGGCGCTGACCGACTGGCTGGATGCCTCTTCGATCAAGTCCTTCTCGGCGATGCTCCTGGACATGTACCCCAAGGGCCGGCTCGACGCGCAGCCCTACGAGGAGGGGCAGAACCCGATCGAGATCGCCCGCTGGTTCGACAGCGGCAATTACACCCTGCGCAAGAACAAGCGTTATGCCAACCTGTGGATCCAGGGCGGGCCGCGCAGCCGGGTGTTCTTTGCCGATGCGCCCGCCAAGGCGCCGGCGCTGAACAAGATCCCGCTGGTCAAATGGGATCGCAAATACACCTATGTCAGCTCCACCCATATGCTGCTGCCGCGCGGGCTGAACCAGACCTACGACGAATGGGGCGGGGAAAAGGCCAGCGGCGTGCTGCTGCACGCGAAATTCCTCGACACCTTCTCGGCCAAGGCGGCGGAGGAGCTGGACCGCAAACAGCATTACGCGGCCTCGGTCGAATACCGCGCCTATGCCGAAAGCCTGCGGGACGATCCGGAGCTTTGGTGCAAATGGTCGGAGAAATACATCAACTGGCGCCAGCTTGAGATCCTCGGGCTGATGTCCAAGGGGAACTGGGCATGAGCGGCAGCGTCGGCATCGTCATGCTGGTGCATACCGCGTTGCACCGGGCCGAACAGGTGGCGCGGCACTGGCGCGCCGCCGGCTGTCCGGTGGTGATCCACGTGGACAAGAAGGTGGCCCAGACCACCTATACCCGGTTCGAAAACGCCCTGTCGGAAGATCCCGGCATCGTCTTCAGCCCGCGCCACCGCTGCGAATGGGGGGCCTGGGGGATCGTGGCGGCCACGCAGGCGGCGTCCGAACTGATGCTGGCGCGGTTCGGTGACGTGCGCCATGTCTACCTCGCCTCCGGCTCCTGCCTGCCGCTGCGCCCGGTGCAGGAGCTGGTCGACTACCTGGCCGAACGTCCGCGCACCGATTTCATCGAAAGCGCCACCACGGCGGATGTGCCCTGGACCGTCGGCGGGCTGGACGCCGAACGCTTCACCCTGCGGTTCCCGTTCTCGTGGAAACGGCAGCGGGCGCTGTTCGACAAATACGTGGAGTTTCAGCGCAGGATCGGCTTCAAGCGCAAGATCCCCGACGGGCTGGTGCCGCATATGGGCAGCCAGTGGTGGTGCCTGACGCGCCAGACGCTCTCCGCGATCCTGGAAGATCCCCGGCGCAAGAGTTACGAGCGGTATTTCCGCCGCGTCTGGATCCCGGACGAGAGCTATTTCCAGACGCTGGCGCGGCAATATTCCACCAGCATCGAAAGCCGCTCTCTGACGCTGTCGAAATTCGATTTCCAGGGCAAGCCGCATATCTTCTACGACGATCACCTGCAGCTGCTGCGGCGGTCCGACTGTTTCGTCGCCCGCAAGATCTGGCCGCGGGCCGACCGGCTCTATCAGGCGTTTCTGACCGACAGCGACGGCGCGATGAAGCGGACCGAGCCGAACCCGGGCAAGATCGACCGCATCTTCGCCAAGGCGGTGGAGCGGCGCACGCGCGGGCGTTCGGGGCTCTATATGCAAAGCCGTTTCCCCAACAAAGGCTGGGAAAACGGGCTGACCGCCACCCCCTATTCGGTGTTCCAGGGCTTTGCCGAGCTGTTCGAGAATTTCGATACCTGGCTGGCACGGGCCACCGGCGCCCGGGTGCATGGTCACCTGTTCGCGCCGCAGCGGGCGGAGTTTGCCGGCGGGCAGGATGTGATCAACGGTGCGCTGTGCGACAGCGCGGCCAAGCGCGACTACGACCCGGCGGCCTTTCTGAGCAGCCTGATCTGGAACACGCGGGGCGAGCGCCAGTGTTTCCAGTTCGGCCCGGCCGACAATCAGAAGATCAACTGGACCATCGCCCGCGATCCCAATGCGCAGGTTTCGGTGATCACCGGCGCCTGGGCGGTGCCGCTGTTCCGCTCCAACAGCAATTTCGCCGAGCTGCGCAAAGAGGCCGCCCGGCTGCAACGGATCGAAAGCAAGCATCTGGAGCTGCTGCGCTCGACCCACGTTAAGGCGCGCATCCGCATCTGGAACATGGCGGAGTTCATCGAGGGGCCGATGGAACCGTTGCAGACCATCCTGAGCGAGCTGGGCGCGCCGGCGCCGCGCCATCTGGCCGAGGCGCCGAAAATGGTCGATCTGACCGGCTTCGGCCAGTTCCTGCAGAACCTCAAGAACCAGGGCATGCATCCCTATCTGATGGGGGATTTCCCGGTGGACCACGATCCCGGAAATCAGCCCAAACCCGCCCGCAAACCCTATCTGGTGAGGTGACCGGGCATGGATGATTTCGATTATTTCGTGGTCTTTGCCGAGATGCGCACCGGGTCCAATTTCCTGGAAACCAATCTCAACGCGATGGAGGGGGTCGCCTGCCACGGCGAGGCGTTCAATCCCCATTTCATCGGCTATCCCAACCGCGACGAGATCCTCGGCGTGTCGCGGGCGGCGCGCGATGACGATCCGCAGTCGCTGATCGCGGCGGTCCGGGGGCAGGGCGGCGCGCTGGGCGGGTTTCGCTATTTCCACGATCACGATCCGCGGGTGCTGGATACCCTTCTGGACGATCCGCGCTGCGCCAAGATCGTGCTGACCCGCAACCCGCTCGACAGCTATGTCTCGTGGAAGATCGCGCAGGAAACCGGGCAGTGGAAACTGACCGATGTGAAACGGCGCAAGGCCGCCAAGGCGCATTTCGATGCCGAGGAATTCGCCCATCACGTCGAGGCGTTGCAGCAGTTCCAGCAGCTGTTGCTGAACCGGCTGCAGACCAGCGGGCAGACAGCCTTTTACGTGGCTTACGAGGATCTGCAGGATCTGGCGGTGATGAACGGTCTGGCGCAGTGGTTGGGGGTCGCGGCGCGGCTCGACAAGCTGGACCAGAGTCTCAAACCGCAGAATCCGGCCCCGGTCACCGACAAGGTCACCAACCCCAAGGCGATGGCGACGGCGCTGGCCGGGCTGGACCGGTTCAACCTGACCCGGACGCCCAATTTCGAGCCGCGCCGGGGCCCCTCGGTGCCGAGCTATGTCGCCGCTGTGGAAATCCCGCTGCTTTACATGCCGCTGCGGGGCGGACCGGAGGCGGAGGTCGCCGAATGGCTTGCCGCGCTCGACGGGGTCGCGGTGGAGGCGCTGCCGGGTAAGATGACCCAGAAGGACCTGCGCCAGTGGAAGCGCCGCCATCCCGGCCACCGCAGCTTTACCGTGCTGCGTCACCCGGTGGCCCGAGCGCATCATGTGTTCTGCACCCGCATCCTGGATGACGGGCCGGGCAGCTTCCGCCAGATCCGCGACACGCTGCGGCGCCAGTTCAAGCTGCCGATCCCGAAAGCCGCGCCGGGTGCGGACTATGACCCCGAGGCGCACCGCGCCGGGTTCGAGGGGTTTCTGGATTTCGTCCGGATGAACCTGGCCGGACAGACCGCGATCCGTGTCGACAGCGCCTGGGGTACGCAATCGCAGGCGTTGTCGGGGTTTGCCGATTTCGCCCCGCCCGATCTGGTGCTGCGGGAGGAGGAGCTGGAGGCGCTGCTGCCCGATCTGGCCCGCCGGGCTGGTCATGCCGCGCCGCCTGCGCCGGCCCCGGCCGCTGACGACGGCCCGGTGACGCTGGAGGCGATCTATGACGCGGCTCTGGAAGAGCGCGTCGCCGGGATCTACCAGCGCGACTACATGATGTTCGGGTTCGGGCCCTGGCGCGAAGGCTGATCGCGAAAGCGCCCGGCTGGGCTGGTTCCCCGGCGCGGCTTGCTTTGTGGAACGATCCCGGCTCAGGCCGCGACCGGCTGCGCCTCGGTCAGCAGGGTGTAAAGCGTGGCGGCATCGGGGTTGGCGCGCAGCTTGCTGCACAGGGCGGAGTCGCGCAGGGTGCGCGACACCAGCGCCAGCGCCTTGAGGTGTTCCACCCCGCTTTCCTCCGGCGCGAACAGCGCAAAGGCGATATCCACCGGCTGGCGGTCCACCGCGCCGAAGTCGATCGGTGTCTCCAGCATCAGGAAAATCCCGATCACATCGTCGATCCCCGGCATCCGCGCATGCGGCAGGGCGACGCCATGGCCCACACCGGTGGGGCCAAGGCTTTCGCGTTCGAGCAGGGCCTCGACGGTATCCTGCGGGTTCAGATCATAGGCGCTGTAGGCCACGTCGCCGATTTCCTGAAACAGGCGTTTCTTGCTCGAAGCCGCGGAAAAAACTTTCACGGCCTCAGGCTTGAGGATACTCGAAAGGGCCATCAATTGATTGCTCCGCTCCGGCGCCGCGCAGGGCGCTCTGGCTGTTACGTGTCAGTCTGCGGGTCGATCCAGCCGATGTTGCCGTCATCCCGGCGATACACGACATTGACCCCGCTCTTGTTCTCGTTGCGGAATACCAGCACCGGCACCCCGGCCAGCTCCATCTGCATCACGGCCTCGCCAACGCTGAGAGAGGGGATCTTGGTCTCCATCTCCGCGACGATGATCGGTTGCAGCGTTTCGGGCTCGGAATCGGCGGTCTGCTCGTCCGCGGCGAGGATATACGAGGACGCGCCGTAGAGTTCAACCGGTTCCGACCGTTCGCGGTGATGATCCTTCAACCGGCGCTTGTAGCGGCGCAGCTGTTTTTCCATCTTGTCGCGGCAGGCGTCGAAGGCGGCGTAGATCTCGTTCGCGTGCGCCTTGGCGCTGGCGGTCAGGCCGGTGGACAGGTGGACCGTCGCTTCGCAAACATATTCATGCGCGTTCCGGGAAAATATCACGTTGGCATCGGTCGGTCGCTCGGCGTATTTCTTGACCGCCGCATTCAGCTCCTCCTGCACGTAGCCCTGCAGGGCCATGCCGATATCAATCTGTTTTCCGCTGATCTGGTAACGCATGTGTTCTCCTTTTCATTATACACCCGGCCTGCTCCGGTGACCCGGCCTGCGTTAATTGCGGGTGATGGGAACCGGCACCGCCGTCGGCTGCAAGTCTTCGGGCCCTGTGGCTGGGGCCGGATCGGAAACTGCATCGGACTGCATGCGTGCCATGTTTCCATTTGAGGCGAGATGCGGCGCAAGAGTCAACGTATCGCGGTATCGAAATAAGTAAAATAAGGTCGCGGACACTGTCCTGTCAGCGGCGGCCCTGCACGCCCCGCGCGATCAGGAAATACGGAAACTGTCGCCAAGATAGACGCGGCGCACGTTTTCGTTCTCTACCACTTCGTCCGGGCTGCCCGACATCAGAACCTGCCCGTCGTGCAGGATATAGGCGCGGTCGACGATCTCCAGCGTTTCGCGCACGTTGTGATCGGTGATCAGCACGCCGATGCCGCGGGTCTTCAGATCGGCGACCAGATGGCGGATATCGCCGACGCTGATCGGGTCGACCCCGGCAAAGGGTTCGTCCAGCAGCAGGTATTTCGGATCGGCCGCCAGGCAGCGGGCGATCTCGACCCGCCGCCGCTCGCCGCCCGAAAGCGCCATTGCCGGCGCCCGGCGCAGATGCTCGATCGAGAAATCCGACAGCAGCTCTTCCAGCCGCTCACGCCGGGTATGCGGATCGCGCTCGGAAATATCCAGCACCGCCAGGATGTTATCCTCTACGCTGAGGCCGCGAAAGATCGACATTTCCTGCGGCAGATAGCCGATGCCCATCCGCGCGCGGCGGTACATCGGCAGCGTGGTCACGTTCTGCCCGTCCAGCATCACGGTCCCCGCCTCGGGGAAAACCAGCCCGGCGATGGTATAGAATGTGGTGGTCTTGCCCGACCCGTTCGGCCCCAGGAGCGCCACCACCTCGCCGCGGTCGAGCTGCATCGACACGTCCCGAATCACCACCCGCTTGCGGTAGGACTTGCGCAGCCGCTCCACCCGCAGGCCGGAGCCGCCCTCGGTCACGGTCAGGCTGGGCTTCGCCATCAGTCCTGGTCCGCCGAATCCGGCGCCGGCTTCGGCGTCGGGTTGAGGATGGTCTTGACCCGTCCGGCCATCTGCGCGGTGCCGGTGGCCAGGTTCACCGTCATCCGTTGCGAATTCAGCGTGCTGGGCCCCTGGGTCAGCAGCACGTTGCCGGTCATCTCGATCTCGCCGCTGTCGATGGTGTATTCGGCGCGGTCCGATTGCGCCGCGTCCGGCCCGTTGACCAGAACCACCCCGCCGGTGGCCTCCAGCCGGGCAATGCGGCCGGCGTCGCGGTCATAGACGACAAAGACCCGGTCGGCGGTCATCCGCATCTCGCCCTGGATCACCAGCACGTCGCCGCTGAACTCCGCCGAGCCGTCGGCCTGGTTCACGTCCAGGCTGTCGGCGGTCACCTCGACCGGCAGGCTGGGATCGGCTGGCGCGGTGCCAAAGGCGACGCGGGTGTCCTGCGCGGCGCTGGCGCCGGCACTCGCAACGAAACAAAGACACAGGAAAAGGGCGCGAAGATAGGGCAACCGTTATGGCTCCGGGGATTTTTGCGGATCGTATATCAGCTTCACGCCGCCTTTGAAAACCATATGCACAGGGCCACCGGGGTTTTTCGGGGCAATGTCCATCTGTCCGGCGGTCAATTCGCCCACCGGGCCGGTGGCGCGGACCTCGCCGGGGGTGCTGGCGCGGAAGCTGCCGATATCGGCGTCCAGCCGGTCGGTGCGCACCACGTAGCCGGTCGAGGTGGTGATCTCGACCGCGCCGTCGAACCGGGCCGCGTCGGTTGCCGGATCGACCGTGCCGCTGTCCGAGCGCAGCGCGATCTGGCCACCCTGCGCCATTTTCATCTGCGCGCTCAGCTCTTTGGCCTCGGCCAGCCCGCCGCTGCCGCCGGGGCGCGCCAGCGCGGCGCTGATAGTGATCTCGTCGCCGTCGTCGGTGGTGCCGGAAAAGAACGGCGCGGTGATCTGCTGGCCGCGCACGCGCTCCTCGATCTCCTGACGGGCAAAGGGCAGGGTGGCCTCGCGATCGCCGCCGCCCGACAGCAGGAACAGCGTCGACAACAGCGCCAGCGCCGCCAGCGGCAGAATGACCTTGAGATAGGCCACCATGCGCGAATAGCTGTCCATCGTCCTGTCCCGCCCCGCCCGGTCAGCCCAGACCGGCCCGCAGGCAGTCATGGATATGCAGGATGCCCGTCGCGCGTCCGTCGCCCTCGGGATCGACGACGAACAGGCAGGTGATCTTGGGATCGGGCAGCGTCATCAGTGCCACCGCCTTTTCGGCCATGGCGTCGGGGCCGATGGTGCGGGGGTCCGGCGTCATCACCTGATCCACCGTCAGCTCCAGCAGCCCGTCCATATGGCGGCGCAGGTCGCCGTCGGTGACGATGCCGATCAGCCGGCCCCCGGCATCGGTCACGCCCACCACGCCAAAACCCTTCTGGCTCATTACCAGCAACGCCTCGCCCATCGGGGTGCCGGTTGCCACCACCGGAACCTCGGCATGCATCAGGTCGCGCACCTTGGCCAGCCGCGCGCCCAGCTTGCCGCCGGGGTGGAAGTCGCGGAAGTTCTCGGGCTGGAAATCGCGGTATTTCATCAGCGCGATGGCCAGCGCGTCGCCCATCGCCAGCGTCAGCGTGGTCGAGGTCGAGGGCACCATGCCAAAGCCGCAGGCCTCGCCCAGCGACGGGATCAGCAGGTGCTCGTCGGCCTGTTTCATCAGCGTGCTGTCCGGCTTGCTCGACAGCCCGATCAGCGGGATGCCGAAGCGGCGGGTATAGGCCAGCAGGTTGGCCAGCTCCGGCGCCTCGCCGGAATTGGAAATGGCGAGGACCACATCGCCCTTGGCCACCATGCCCAGGTCGCCATGGCTGGCCTCCGCCGGGTGGACGAATTGCGCAGGCGTGCCGGTGCTGGCCAGCGTCGCCGCGATCTTGCGCCCGATATGGCCCGATTTTCCGATGCCGCTGACGATGATCCGGCCTTTGGCCTCAAGGATCAGCCGCAGCGCCCGGACAAAGCCGTCGTCCAGCCCCGCGGCCAGCGCCTCCAGTGCGCGCGCTTCGTCGGCGATCACCTGCCGCGCGGTGGCGAGGAATGTTTCAGCCTCGGTCATGAGTGGGCAAAGATGTCGATCTCGGGCCAGCCCTCAAGATCCAGCTTGGCCCGGGTGGGCAGGAAGTCGAAACAGGATTGCGCCAGCTCGGTGCGCCCCTCGCGCGCCAGCCGGTTGTCCAGTTCTTCGCGCAGCCGGTGCAGGTAGAGCACGTCGGAGGCCGCGTAATCCAGCTGCGCGCCGGTCAGCTCCTCGGCGCCCCAATCGCTCATCTGCTGCTGCTTGGAGATATCGACGCCGATCAGTTCGGCGGTCAGGTTCTTCAGCCCGTGCCGGTCGGTATAGGTGCGCACCAGCCGGCTGGCGATCTTGGTGCAGTAGACCGGCGCGGCCAGCGCGCCGAAGGCGTTGTACATCGCGGCGATGTCGAACCGGCCGAAGTGAAACAGCTTCAGCACGTTCGGGTCCTCCAGCATCCGGCACAGGTTGGGCGCCTCTGTCTGCCCCTTGGCCACCTGCACGATATGCGCCTCGCCGTCGCCGCCCGACATCTGGATCACGCACAGCCGGTCGCGGTGCGGATTCAGCCCCATGGTTTCGCAGTCGATGGCGACCACGGGGCCAAGGTCGAGCCCGTCGGGCAGGTCGTTCTGATAGAGGTGGTTCGCCACGTCGGGTTCCTTTGCTGCGGTGGGGCTCTGGCCGGGGCCTTTTTCGTACCCGGTCGAAATAGGCGCTTTGCCGCGCAAACTCAACTGCGGCGGTGGCCGGGCGGACTGTACGTTTCGGCCCGGAAACTCCCCGTTTCGCAGCTCAGTCCCCGGCGTTGTAGTCGCTGCGTCCCACCGAGACATAGTGCTGGAACCCCGCCCGCTTGGCGTCGCGGGCAGAATAGATGTTGCGCAGATCGGCCAGCGCCGGATTGGTCATCTTCTTCGCTAGCCGCTTCAGGTCCAGCGCGCGGAACTCGTTCCATTCGGTCAGGATCACCAGCGCGTCGGCGTTCTGCGCCGCCTTGTAGGGATCCTCCATCCAATGCACCCCGGGCAACAGCGTTTCGCCCTCGCGGCGGCCCTGCGGATCGACCACCCGCACCTTGGCCCCGGCGCCGATCAGCGCCGGCACGATGGTCAGGCTGGGCGCGTCGCGCATGTCGTCGGTATTGGGTTTGAAGGTCACCCCCAGCACCGTCACCGTCTTGCCGGCCAGGTGGCCGTCCATCATATCGGTGATCTTTTCCACCATGCGGCGGCGGGTTTCGTCGTTGACCTTGATCACCGTTTCGGTGATCTGCATCGACACCCCGTATTCCTGCCCGACCCTGGCCAGTGCCTTGGTATCCTTGGGAAAACACGACCCGCCATAGCCGGGTCCGGCATGCAGGAACTTGTTGCCGATGCGCCCGTCGAGGCCCATCCCCTTGCTCACCTGCTTGATATCCGCGCCGACCCGCTCGCACAGCGCGGCGATTTCGTTGATGAAGGTGATCTTGGTCGCCAGAAAGGCGTTGGCGGCGTATTTGATCATCTCCGCGCTTTCCAGATCGGTGGTCAGGATCGGGAACTCGCGCAGGTACAGCGGGCGATAGATCTGCGCCATCACCTCCGCCGCGCGGTCGTTCTGCACGCCGACCACGACGCGGTCGGGCTTCATGAAATCCTCGATCGCCGCGCCCTCCCGCAGGAACTCGGGGTTGGAGGCCACGTCGAATTCCGCCGCCGGCTTGGCCTTGGAGATCACCTGTTTGACCTGTCGGTTGGTGCCCACCGGTACCGTCGATTTGGTCACCACCACGGTATAGCCGGTGATCGCCCGGGCAATCTCCTCGGCCGCGGCCATCACATAGGTCAGGTCGGCATGCCCGTCGCCGCGCCGCGTCGGTGTGCCGACCGCGATGAACACCGCATCGGCCCCGTCCACCGCCCGGGCCAGATCTGTGGTAAAGGTGAGGCGCCCGGCCTCAACGTTCTTTTCGATCAGGGCATCGAGCCCGGGTTCGAAAATCGGCACCTCGCCGCGTTCCAGCATGGCGATCTTGTCGGGGTTCTTGTCGACGCAGACCACGTCATGGCCGAAATCCGAGAAACACACGCCGGAAACCAGACCGACATAGCCCGTCCCGATCATCGCAATCTTCATAAAACTGTCCTCAAACCCAATTTTCTAAGGGATGGGCGATCCGGCAGGACCTGTCAACCGATGCGGGCGCGGATCTGTCACAGATCGCCAAGCGCGAGGCCGGCATAAAGCGGCGGCATCAGCAGCCGCCGTGCCCGGCCCAGCGGGAAGCGGGCCATCGGCGCGCGCATCGCCGCAGGGTAGGGCAGGTCAGGGGTCTTTCCCTGTACCAGATCGGCCAGCAGCCGGCCGGCATAGCTGCCCATCGCCACCCCGTTGCCGTGATAGGCCAGCCCCGCGAACATGCCAGGGTTGCCCGGCACCGGCCCGGTAAAGGGCACCCGGTTGGCCGCCAGGCAGACCATTCCGGACCACATATGCGCGCTCTCCACTCCGCGCCAGGCGGGGAACATCGCCTCGAAATCGCGCCGCGTTCGGGCGCGCGCGGCGGCCTCGGCTTGGGGGGTGGAGGTCAGCCCGCCGCGCATCCCGAACAGGAACCGCCGGTCCGGCATCAGCCGGAAATAATGCAGCAGGTTGCGGGTGTCATAGGCCATCTGGTCGGTGGTCCAGCCCGCGGCGGCAAGCTCGGCCTCGGTCAGCGGCCGGGTGACCAGCACGGTGGATTGCGCCGGCATGTAGCGGCCCGCGAGCCAGTCCGGAATGTCCTCGCTGGAATAGCCATTGGTGCACATCAGCACCGCGTCGGCGTGGAGCGTGCCCTGCGGCAGGGCGATGCGATAGCCGTTGCCGGTCTTTTCGATCCGCCCCGCCGGGCTGTTCTGATAGAGCCGCGCGCCGGCCTCGGACGCCGCCTGCGCCAGCCCCAGAACGTATTTGCGCGGGTTGAGGCCAAACCCCACCGGGATCGTCAGCGCGCCGTGAAACGGTCCGGCCATGCCCTCGGCGGCAAGGTCCGCCGCTTCGGTCACAACCGCGCCGTCTTCGGCGTCGGCGGCCCGGCGCAGCCGTTCCATCGCGCGCCGGTTGTGCGCCATCTGGGTTTCGCCGCGCGAATGGGTGTCGGCGTCGATCCCCAGCCGGTCGAGCAGGCGGGCGACCAGATGCACCGCCTCCACCTCCGCGGCGTGAAACTGTCGGGCCTCCTCTGCGCCATGGATGCGGGCATAGGTGTCGCCGTCGATCTTGGCGCCGCCCAGGCAGCAGAACCCGCCGTTGCGCCCCGACGCGCCCCAGCCGGGGTATTCCGCATCGAGAACGGCGACCGATGCGCCGGCCTCGGCCAGGTGCAGCGCGGCGGAGAGGCCGGTGAAGCCGCCGCCGATGACGGCCACATCGGCGGATATCCCGCCCCGCGCCTCCGGCCACTCGGGCCGGGTCGCGGTTTCGTCCCACCAGCAGCCGTCGCGCGGGCCGTCGGAATAGGCGTAGGCGCCGAAAACCCGTCTCATCACGCGCGCGCGGCCGCTTGCTCGTCCTGTTGCTGGCGCACCAGGTTGCGTTTGGATATCAGCGAGGCCGAGATCACGCCGACGGCGACGATGGCGATCATCACCGTCGAGAGCGCGTTGATCTCGGGGCTGACCCCCAGCCGGATCGAGGAAAAGATCTTGATCGGCAGCGTGGTCGACGACGGCCCGGCGGTGAAGGAGGCGATCACCAGATCGTCCAGCGACAGGGTGAAGGCCAGCAGCCAGCCGGAGATCACCGCCGGCGCGATGATCGGCAGCGTGACCAGGCGGAACGCCTGCGCCGGGGAACAGCCCAGGTCGAGCGCCGCCTCTTCCAGCGACTTGTCGAAGGTCGCCAGCCGCGAGGAGACCACCACCGAGACATAGCACATCGAAAAGGTCGTATGCGCCAGCACGATGGTCAGCACGCCGCGGTCCAGCCCGATGCCGATGAACAGCAGCAGGAGCGACAGACCGGTGATCACCTCGGGCATCACCAGCGGCGCGTAGATCATGCCGGAAAACAGCGTGCGGCCGAAGAACCGCCGCCCGCGCACCAGCACATAGGCCGCCATCGTCCCCAGCACCGTGGCGATGGAGGAGGAGAACACCGCCACCTTCAGCGTGACCCAGGCGGCATCGAGAAAGGCCTCGTTGCGCACCAGCTCGCCGTACCATTTGGTCGAGAAGCCCGCCCAGACGGTGACCAGCTTGCTGGCGTTGAAGCTGTAGATCACCAGGATCAGCATCGGGATGTAGAGGAACGCGAACCCGACGGTCAGCGATACGGTGTTGAACCAGCTCAGCCTGTTCATTGCTCCGCCTCCGCCTGTTTTTGCTGGTTGCGCTGAAACAGCACGATGGGGATCACCAGGATCGCCAGCAGCACGATCGCCACCGCGCTCGCCACCGGCCAGTCGCGGTTGGAGAAGAACTCTTCCCACAGCACCTTGCCGATCATCAGCGTGCCGGACCCGCCCAGCAGCGAGGGGATCACGAACTCGCCCAGTGCCGGGATGAAGACCAGGAAACAGCCCGCCGCGATGCCGTTGCGCGACAGCGGCACGGTGATGAGCCAGAAGGCCGAAAGCCGCGAACAGCCCAGATCCTCGGCCGCCTCGATCAGCGATTCATCCAGCCGGTCGAGCGCCGCGTAGATCGGCAGGATCATGAACGGCAGATAGGTGTAGACGATGCCGATATAGACCGCGATCTTGGTGTTGAGGATGATCAGCGGCTCGCCGATGATCCCGGTCCACAGCAGGAACTGGTTCAGGAACCCCTCCTGGCTGAGGATGCCCATCCAGGAATAGACCCGGATCAGGAAGCTGGTCCAGAACGGCAGGATGATCAGCATCATCAGGGTGGGGCGCCATTCCTCGGGCGCGCGCGCCATACCGTAGGCGATGGGATAGCCGATCGCCAGCGTCAGCACGGTGGACAGGGCGGCGATCCCCAGGCTGGACAGATAGGCCTTCCAATACAGGTCGTCCTGCGTCAGCCAGACGAAATTCTCGAAATCCAGCCCGGCGAAAAACGCCTTGATCCCGGCCCAGCCGGCGGAGAAATCCAGCGTCGGCGTATAGGGCGGGATCGCCAGCGCGATATCGCTGAGCGAGATCTTCAGCACGATGGCGAAAGGCACCAGGAACAGGGCCAGAAGCCACAGGTAGGGAACCGCGATCAGAAGGAACCGGCGCATCGCGTCACCCCGCCAGAAGAACGCCGCCGGTGACCGTCCAGGACAGCCAGACGGGATCTTCCCAGGTGAAGCTGCGGCGTGAGATGCGGCGGGTGTTCGCCGTCTGCGCCTTGATCACCGTGCCCGAGGGCAGCTCCACGTGATAGGTCGAGATATTGCCCAGGTAGGCGATGTCGAGCACCTTGCCCTGCACCGCGTTCACCGCACCCTCGGGCCGCTCGGCCGAGATCGTCACCTTTTCCGGCCGGATCGCCAGGAAACAGGTCTGGCCGTTGTCGAGCCGGGTGGAGGAGGTGGCCTGCAGCGGCGCGGCCCCTTCGGCCCAGTCGATGCGATAGGTGCCCTCGCCGTTGCCGTCGGCACGGCCTTCGCCCTCGCGGGTGGCGCGCCCCTCGATGATGTTCACGTCGCCGATGAAATCGGCCACGTAGACGTTTGCGGGGGTCTCATAGATCCGGTCCGGCGTGGCCACCTGAATGAGCTTGCCTTCGTCCATCACCGCCACGCGGGAGGCAACGGTCATCGCCTCTTCCTGGTCGTGGGTCACGATGACGAAGGTGGTGCCGGTCTTTTCCTGAATATCCATCAGCTCGAACTGGGTGTCCTGGCGCAGCTTCTTGTCGAGCGCGCCCAGCGGTTCGTCGAGCAGCAGCAGCTTCGGCGCCTTGGCCAGGCTGCGCGCCAGCGCCACCCGCTGGCGTTGGCCGCCGGAAATCTGGTGCGGCTTGCGGCGGGCGAATTTCTCCAGCCGGGTGAGTTTCAGCATCTCGGCCACGCGGGCCTCGATCTCTGCCTTGGGCTTGCCGTCGCGGCGCAGGCCGAAGGCGATATTGTCCCAGACGCTGAGATGCGGGAACAGCGCGTAGGACTGGAACATCATGTTCACCGCGCGCTTGTTCGGCGGCACGCCCGAGATGTCCTTGCCGGCCAGTTCGATCCGGCCCTCGGTCGGATCCTCGAACCCGCCCAGCATGCGCATCATCGTGGTCTTGCCGCAGCCCGACGGGCCCAGCAGCGCAAAGAATTCCCGCTCGTAGATATCAAGCGACAGGTTGTCGATGGCGGTAAATGTACCGAACCGCTTGGTCACGTTCTCGAAACGGATCAGCGGTTTTGCCTCTGGGTCTTCCCAGGGCGCGAATTTCGTGGATTGCACGGTGGCCCCCGTTGGTCTGAGCGTCAGTCGGGGCGGGCCAGTGCGGCCCGCCCGCGAAATCGGGGCTCAGGTGCCCGACTTGATCTTGGTCCACAGGCGGGTGACGACCCGCTGCACCTTGGCCGGGTAGGGCGTGGTGGTGTAAAGGTTGTCCAGCGTCGCCGCGTCCGGGTAGATCGCCGGATCGCCGATCACGTCCTCGATCAGGTATTCCTGCGAGGCCTTGTTGCCGTTGGCGTAGTAGACGTAGTTCGACGCCGCCGCCATGTTCTGCGCGTCCATGATGAAGTTCAGGAACTTGTGTGCGCCATCGGGGTTCGGGGCATCGACCGGGATCGCCATCTGGTCGAACCACATCAGCGACCCTTCGGCAAAGGCGTAATAGGCGATCTCGACACCGTTGTCGGCCTCGGCGGCGCGGTCGCGCGCCTGCAGCACGTCACCCGACCAGCCGATTGCGACGCAGATGTCGCCATTGGCCAGCGCGTTGATGTATTCCGAGCTGTGGAACTTCTGGATATAGGGACGCACGGCGGTCAGCAGCGGCTCGGTCTTGGCGATCACGTCCGGGTCGTGGCTGTCCGGGTTCTCGCCCAGATATTTCAGCGCCGCCGGGATGATTTCGGTCGGGGCATCCAGGAAATGCACGCCGCAGGCGGCCAGCTTTTCCATGTTCTCCGGTTTGAACACCAGGTCCATGCTGTTCAGCGCCACGTCTTCGCCCAGGATCTCGGTGACCTTGCCGACGTTGACGCCGATGCCGGTGGTGCCCCACATGTAGTTGATCGAATAGGCGTTGTCCGGGTCGTACTGCGCGGTGCGCTGTTCGACCACGTCCCACATGTTGGCGTGGTTCGGCAGCTTCGACATGTCGAGCTTCTGGAACGCGCCCGCCGAGATCTGGCGTTGCAGGAAGGTGCCCGAGGGCACCACCACGTCGTAGCCCGAGCCGCCGGCCAGCATCTTGGTCTCCAGAACCTCGTTGCTGTCGAACACGTCGTAGATCAGGTCGATCCCGGTCTCTTCTTCGAATTTGGCCAGCAGCTCTTCGTCGATATAGTCCGACCAGTTGTAGACGCGGACCTCTTCGGCCTGAGCGGCAACCGCGCCCAGAGCCAGAACCGCAGTCAGACTCAGCGTTTTGAACGTCATAGTAATCTCCCTGTGAAGGAGCGGGTTGACCCCGCGTATTTTGATTTGATCAAGTTTTGCCTTCTTCGGCAACAGGGGATATGTTTTCACGCAGCCTCGCTTCGCGCAAGTAAAGTCAGTCGTATTGGATAGAGTCCTTTGAATTTGATCAAAAAATCACCAGAAAAAGCGCCGAAACCGGCCGCGGACCCCCCGGTGCACGAGCAGGTCTATCAGAAATTGCGGGCCCAAATCCTGTTCGGAGAGATGGCTCCGGGCCAGCCGGTGACCATTCAGGGGCTGACTGATTCGCTCGGCGCCGGCATGACTCCGGTGCGCGAGGCGATCCGCCGGCTGATCTCCGACGGGGCGCTGGTGTTTCAGGGCAATCGCCGGGTCAGTGTTCCGGTGCTCTCGGCCGGGGATCTGGAGGAGCTGATTTTCGTTCGGAAATCAATAGAATCCGAGCTCACGCGCCGCGCCGCGCGCCATGCGACCCCGGCCCTGATCGCCGAGCTGGAAGCGATTGATACGGCCTTGGATTCCGCCATCACCGCGGGCGATGTCACCGGCTATCTGCAACATAACTACCGCTTTCACAGCGTGCTTTACGCACAGGCGCAGGCGCCGGTGATGACCGATCTGTCTGACCGGATGTGGCTGCGATTCGGGCCCTCGCTGCGGGTCGTCTGTGGCCGTTTCGGCACCCAGAACCTCCCCGACCGGCACAAAGAGCTGCTTGAGGCCCTGCGCGCGAGCGATGTGGAAGCCGCGGCCGAGGCGATGGCCCAGGATGTGGTGCAGGGGATGCAGATGGTCGATGCGGTGCTGCAGGAACGGGCCGTCAAATCCTGATTCGATTGACAGGAAAAAATTTGATCATATTCTGGCCAGAACCAGCGAAAAACTAGGAGTCGCCCGATGCCCGCCATCACCAATCACATGCCCACCGCCGAGCTTCAGGCGCTCGATACCGCTCATCACATGCACCCTTTCACAACCGGCGACGAGCTGGCTGAGAAGGGCGCGCGGGTGATCACCCGGGCCAAGGGCGTGTTCATCACCGACAGCGAGGGCGAAGAGATCCTCGACGGGATGGCGGGGCTGTGGTGCGTCAATATCGGCTACGGTCGTGACGAGCTATCCGAGGTTGCCGCCCGCCAGATGCGCGAGCTGCCGTATTACAACACCTTCTTCCAGACCACCCATGTGCCGGCCATCGCGCTGGCCGCCAAGATCGCCGAACTGGCGCCGGGCGATCTGAACCACGTGTTCTTCGCCGCCGGCGGGTCGGAGGCGAACGACACCAATATCCGCATGGTGCGGACCTATTGGGATGCCAAGGGCAAACCCGACAAAAAGGTCATCATCAGCCGCAAGAACGCCTATCACGGCTCTTCCGTCGGCAGCGCCAGCCTGGGCGGCATGTCGGGGATGCACGCGCAGGGCGGCCTGCCGATCCCGGATATCCACCACATCAACCAGCCCGACTGGTGGGCCGAGGGCGGCGAGATGAGCCCCGAAGACTTCGGCCTCGCCCGCGCGCGCGAGCTGGAAGAGGCGATCCTGGAGCTGGGCGAAGACCGCGTCGCCGCCTTCATCGCCGAGCCGGTGCAGGGCGCCGGCGGTGTCATCGTGGCGCCCGACAGCTACTGGCCCGAGATCCAGCGCATCTGCGACAAATACGAGATCCTGCTGGTGGTCGACGAGGTGATCTGCGGTTTCGGCCGCACCGGCAGCTGGTTCGGTAGCCAGACCCTGAACATCCGTCCCGATATCATGACCATCGCCAAGGGGCTTTCGTCGGGCTACCAGCCGATCGGCGGCTCGGTGGTCAGCGACGATGTCGCGGCGGTGCTGGGGTCCGTCGAGTTCAACCACGGCTACACCTATTCCGGCCACCCGGTGGCCGCCGCCGTGGCGCTGGAAAACCTGCGCATCATGGAGGAAGAGGGCATCGTCGATCACGTCCGCGACGTGGCTGCGCCCTACCTTGCCGAGAAATGGCACGGGCTGGCCGATCACCCGCTGGTGGGCGAGACCAAGATCGTCGGCATGATGGCCTCGCTGGCGCTGACGCCCGACAAGGCGAGCCGCGCCAAGTTCGCCGCCGATGCCGGCACCGTCGGCTATATCTGCCGCGAACGCTGCTTTGCCAACAACCTGATCATGCGCCACGTGGGCGACCGCATGGTGATCTCGCCGCCGCTGGTGATCACGCCGGAAGAGATCGACGTGCTGATCACCCGCGCGCGTACCGCGCTGGACGAATGCTATGCCCGGCTGCAGGAGCAGGATCTGCTGAAATCCGCCTCCTGAGCGGCCGATCCCTGAATTGATTTGAACGGCGCCGGGCCCCCCGGCGCCGTTTCGCGTTTCGGGGTCATCAGGCCTGTCACGAAAGCTTTTCCAAACCATCACAAGGTTGTCGGCAGAGTCACACAAAGCGCGGGCAATCAGGCGGTGTTGTCGTTCCCGCCCCGCTTTCGGGCACGCACTCCGCATTCAAAAACGCCATCCAATAGGAAGTCTTCGATGACCACCCAACGTCTGATCCGCCCCAGCCGTCGCGCCGTGCTGGCCGGCGGCACCGCCTTTGCCGCCAGCCTCGCCATGCCCGCCATCAGCCGCGCCGCGTCGCGCCCCGTCTTTTCCCACGGGGTGCAGTCCGGCGATGTGACCACCGGTTCCGGCATGATCTGGACCCGCACCGACCGTCCCGCCAAGGTGATGATGGAAGTTGCCACCACCGAAAGCTTTACCGACGCCCGCCGGCTGGCGCCGCTCGATGCGCTGCCCACCAGCGACTTCGCCGTCAAGCGGCTGGTGCAGGGGCTGCCGGCCGACCAGGACATCTTCTACCGCTTCACCGCCGCGGACCTGAATGACGTCAACGCCGTTTCCGAGCCGATCGTGGGTCAGTTCCGCACCGCGCCGGCCGGCCGCCGCTCGGTCCGCTTCGCCTGGTCGGGCGACACCGCCGGCCAGGGCTGGGGCATCGACGACGAGGGCATGGCGACCTATGCCACCATGGCCAGGCATCAGCCCGATTTCTTCCTCCATTCCGGCGACACCATCTATGCCGACGGCCCGATGCAGGACGAGGTCGTCAAGGACGGCGAGCTGATCTGGAAGAACACCACGCTGATCGACGAAAAGCGCAAGGTGGCCGAAACCCTCGACGAATTCCGCGGCCAGTGGAAATACAACATGATGGACGAGCATGTGCGCGCGCTGAACGCCGTCTGCCCGACCTTCTTCCAGTGGGACGACCACGAGGTTCTGAACAACTGGTCGGATTCCAAGGACCTGTCCGGCGACGACCGTTACACCGAGAAGTCGGTGCATCTGCTGGCCGCCCGCTCGGCCCGCGCCTTCCACGAGATGACTCCGATCAGCTACACGGCCGATGAGCCGGGCCGCGTCTATCGCAAGATCGGCTACGGCCCGATGCTGGACGTGTTCTTCCTCGATCTCCGCTCCTACCGCGGCCCGAACCACGATTCGATGGAGACTGAGCTTTCCGACACCGCCCGCGTGCTGGGCGCCGAACAGATGGCCTGGCTGAAGCGCGAGCTGGCCGCCTCCAAGGCCACCTGGAAGGTGATCGCCTGCGACATGCCGATAGGCCTGATCGTCTGGGACAACTGGAAAGAGCAGGCCGGCGCCGAGGCGGTTGCCAACGGCGACGACGGCGCCGCCAAGGGCCGCGAGCTGGAGATCGCCGAGCTGCTGCGCTTCATCAAGACCGCCGGGATCAAGAACACCGTCTGGTTCACCGCCGACGTCCATTACACCGCTGCGCATTACTACAACCCCGACAAGGCCGCGTTCCAGGATTTCGAACCGTTCTGGGAATTCGTCTCGGGGCCGCTGCACGCGGGCACCTTCGGGCCGAACGCGCTGGACATGACCTTCGGGCCGGAAGTGAAATACGTCAAAGCGCCGACCGCCGAGCAGGGCGTGAACCTGCCGCCCAGCATGGGGCTGCAGTTCTTCGGCCTCGTCGATATCGACAGCGCCACCCAGCAGATGACCGTGCGCCTGATGGATCGCGCCGATACCGAGCTGTGGTCGATCACACTGGACCCTGAAACCCAGGTGATCTGAGGTCTTCCCGACCGGCCGACACTGGCGGAGACCGGACGCCCCCGCAGGATCTGCGGGGGCGTTTTCGCATCCTGCCTGGAGTGGAAATTCGCCCCTTGCAATTCCTGAGTGTTTTAGTCATATACCGGCCAACGCCAGATGCCAGCCGCGTCCAGCCGATGGGAATTCAGCCTTTCGGGGTGGCCCGCGGCGTGTTTGAGCGACGATTCAAGCGACACCGCCGCCGCCCCGGAAACGAACCGCGGGCCGCGTGAGGCCCCGGGCAAGGAGGCCACAGATGGGTGATCCGTTTCATGAGCTCTTGCAGACGCACCGCGCCGCCTGCGCCTACGGTTGCGGCCTGAAACCCGAACTGCTGGCCCGTATCGAGCAGCACAGCCGGACCATGGCAGATATCCGTTCGCAGCCAAACGTGGTGATCCTCGGCACCGCGTCCAGCCAATCGGGCCCGGTGCAATCGGTCAGCCCCGCGCGCGTGGCCACCGATCCCGCCCTGCTGCCGTTTCCGCGCCGGGTAGGGTGATCCTCCGAGCCAATGCCCCTTTGCGCGGCTTGCTCTGATCGTCAGAAGGCAGGAACCGTCTGCCCGGGCGACCGCGCCTCAGAAATCCACCCCACGCTGCGCCTTGATCCCGGCCTGGAACGGATGCTTCACCTCGGTCATCTCGGTCACCAGATCGGCGTAATCGCAGATCTCCTCCGGCGCATCGCGCCCGGTCAGGATCACGCCGGTCCGGTCCGCGCGCGCCTTGAGCCCCTCCAGCACCTCTTCTGCGCTCAGGTAGCCGTAGCGCAGCGCGATGTTGATCTCGTCCAGCACCACCAGATCGAACGTGCCGCTCTCCATCATCTCGCGCGCCTTGGCAAAGGCCGCCTGCGCCGCGGCGATATCGCGGTCGCGGTCCTGGGTGTCCCAGGTGAAGCCTTCGCCCATGGTGTGCCAGGTCACCCCGCCCAGCCGGTCAAAGAACTGCCGCTCGCCGGTGATCCAGTTGCCCTTGATGAACTGCACCACGCCAACCGTCTTGCGCCATCCCAGCGCCCGCACCACCACCCCGAAGGCGGAGGAGGATTTGCCCTTGCCCTTGCCGGTATGCACCAGCACCAGCCCGCGGCCGGGATCGCTGGCCTCGGCCACCTTCGCCCGGTGCTTGGCCTGCACCTCTTTCATCTTCTGCTTATGCGTCTCGGCGTCGGTCATGTCGCGTCCCTTCTGATGTTGCCCCGGATCATAGGGCGGAGGGCGCGAGGGTAAAGATTCGGCAGGTAACCCTCAGGCCTTCGGATCGCTGACCGACCGCGCCCGGGCCCGTTCCAGCCCCAGCTGATGCTCGCGCCAGATCACCAGGATATTGCCCGCGATCACCAGCGTCGCGCCGGCCAGCATCACCAGCGTCGGCACCTCGCCGAACCAGACATAGCCGATCAGGATCGCGAACAGCATAGAGGCATAGTCGTAGGGTGCCAGCATCGAGGCCGGCCCGAACCGGTAGGAAGAGGTGACGAGGATCTGCGCCACCCCGCCGACCAGCCCCGCCATCACCAGCAGGAACACCGTGTACGGCTGCGGCACCACCCATCCGAACGGCAGCGTCAGCAGCGCCAGCAGCGAGGCGGTGGCGGAGAAATAGAACACGATGGCCGAGGTTCGTTCGGTCTCCACCATCCGGCGGATATGGATCTGCACCAGCGCCCGCAGCGTGGTTGCCCCCAGAATCAGCAGCGCCCCCAGCGCGGCCGCATCCTGCGCCCCCAGACCGCCGCCAAGCCGCGGCCAGACCATGACGATCACCCCCACCAGCCCGACCAGCACCGCGCTGATCCGCACCAGCCGGATCCGCTCGCCCAGCATCAGCGCGGCCAGGATCAGGGTAAAGATCGGCGTGGCATACCCGATGGCGGTGACCTCTGGCAGCGGCAGCAACCCCAGCCCGGCAAAGGTCATCCCCATCGCCGAGGTGCCGATGATGCCGCGCCAGAAATGTCCCATCGGCCGATGCGCGATCAGCCCGGTGCGCAGCTCCCCCTTCGAGGCGATCCAGATCAGGATCACCGGAATCGCGAAGAACGAGCGGAAAAACACCGCCTCGCCCGCCGGCACATCGTCGGCGGTGGCCTTGATCAGCGCCGCCATCATCGAGAACAGAAAGATCGCGCTGAGCTTCAGCGTGACCGCCAGTCCCGGCCGATGCGATGTTAAGGAGGTCGCCATGCGCGGAACCTGCGCCGAGCCGGCGAAAAGATCAACGGGTTGATTTCAGCGCCGCCCCCGGCACAGATAGGCGAAACCAAAGCGGAGCCCTGCGATGTACGACGACAATCACCTGATCACCCGGCTGCGGGCCTCCTCCCTGGGGCATGAAACGCGCAACTTCGCCACCTTCCCGGCGCGCGCCAGCATGACCTTCGGCGAGCTTTTTGCCGGTGCCGAACGCAGCGCGGCGGCGCTGGTGGCGATGGGGGTGCAGCCCGGCGACCGGGTGGCGGTGCAGGTCTCCAAGACCATCGAGGCGATCCAGCTCTACCTCGGCACGGTGATGGCCGGCGGCGTCTTCCTGCCGCTGAACACCGCCTATACCACGCCGGAGGTCGCCTATTTCGTCGGCGACGCCACCCCGCGCGTGGTGGTTTGCGACCCGTCGAAATACGACGCGATCTCGGGCATCGCCGGCGAGGCCCGCGTGGTCACCCTCGACGACAAGGGGCTCGGCACCCTGACCGACGCCGTGGTCGGCCGCGGCAGCTTCACCCCGGTCCCGCGCGGACCGGACGATCTGGCGGCGATTCTGTACACTTCGGGAACGACGGGGCGCTCCAAGGGCGCGATGCTGTCCCACGCCAACCTCGCCTCGAACTCCGAGATGCTGCGCGACTACTGGCAGTTCACCGACCGCGACGTGCTGATCCACGCGCTGCCGATCTTCCACACCCACGGGCTTTTCGTCGCTACCAACGTGGCGCTGTTCGCGGGCGCCCGGGTTGTCTTCCTCAAGGGCTTCGACGTGGACGAAATCCTCAAGGCGATGCCGCAGGCCACCGCGCTGATGGGCGTGCCCACCTTCTACACCCGCCTGCTGGCCGATCCGCGCCTGACGAAAGAGCGCGCCTCGAACATGCGCCTGTTCATCTCCGGCTCCGCGCCGCTCTTGGTCGACACCCATGAACAATGGGAGGCGCGTACCGGCCACCGCATCCTCGAACGCTACGGGATGACGGAAACCAACATGAGCTGCTCCAACCCCTACGAGGGCGAGCGCCGCGCCGGCACCGTTGGCTTCCCACTGCCCGGCGTCGAGGCGCGGGTGATGCACGAAGGGAAAGAGGTGCCCACGGGCGAGATCGGCGTGCTGGAGGTCCGCGGCGCCAACGTGTTCCAGGGCTACTGGCAGATGCCGGAGAAGACGGCGGAGGAATTGCGCCCGGACGGCTGGTTCATCACCGGCGACATGGCGATGATCGACGCAGACGGCTACGTCACCATCGTCGGCCGCGAAAAGGATCTGGTGATCACCGGCGGTTTCAACGTCTACCCGAAAGAGATCGAAAGCCTGATCGACGATCTGCCCGGCGTGCTGGAAAGCGCGGTGATCGGCGTGCCGCACCACGATTTCGGCGAGGGGGTGGTCGCCGTGGTGGTCCCCGACGGCGAGGGCACCACGCCGGAGGCGATCGCCGCGGCACTCGACGGCCAGCTTGCCAAGTTCAAGCAGCCGAAAAAGATCGTCATGGTCGACGCCCTGCCGCGCAACACCATGGGCAAGGTGCAGAAAAAGGCGCTGCGCGACGAATACGCCGGTCTCTTCGCCTGACCGCGCCCCCGGCGGCGGATTTCCGTATTCTTAACGAGAAGAAGCCGGGGGCAACCCCCTGCTTCTCTTTTGCGGAAATACTCCCGCCGGAGGCATGGCGCGCAGCGCCATTCCCGCTCAGGTCAGCCAGAACAGCAGCGCGCTGAGGCTGAAGAAGGCCGCAGAGGTGGCCACCAGCATGGCGATGGAGGCCGCGCCGCCCAGCCCCCGCTCCTGCGCCAGCACGGTATAGATGCCGAACATCGGCATCGCCGCCGACAGGATCGCGGCGATCCGCATCTCGCCGCTCAGCGCGGCAAGGCCCAGCATCGGCAGGACAAGGATGGTCAGCGCCACCGCCGCCGGGTGCAGGATCAGCTTGGCCGCTGCGATCTGGGCGGCCAGCGTCTTGTTCCCCTTCATCGGCAGCCCCACCAGCGAGCCGCCGATCACCATCAGCGACAGCGCCGCGGCGGAGGCCGCCAGCATCTCCATCACCCGGTTCACCGGCGCCGGGATGGTGAGACCGGAGGCCGAGATCGCCAGCCCCAGCAGCAGCCCGATCACCATCGGCCGCCGCAGCAGGCCGATCAGCGCCTTGCCCGCCAGCCGCAGCGGCGATACCCCGGCGCGGCCGTCGGCCAGGTCCATAAGGATCAGGCAGATCGGGATGATCAGCACGTTCTCGACCAGGAAATTCAGCGCCAGGATCACGCCCGCCAGATCGGGCAGCACCAGCAACAGCACCGGATAGCCGACGAAACCGGAATTGGGGCAGGTCGCGCCCATCACCGCCAGCGCCCGGCGCGGCTTGTCCGGCGCGGTGGCGCTGAACCATAGGTAGGCCACGGCGATGGTCACCAGCCCGCCCACCGCCATCACCATCAGGTAACCGGGCCGCAGCACCTCGCCCAGGTCGCGCCCGGCCACCGCGTTGAACAGCAGCGCCGGCAGCGCCACGTTCAGCACATATTGGCCAAGAACCCCCATGTCCTTGGGTTTGAACCAGCCGATCCGCACCACGATGTAGCCGATCACCACCGCGGCATAGATCGGGAAGGTGATGCCAAGAATATCGCTCATGTCGCGGTCCAGTCCGGGGGCAGGGGGGCGCCGATCTCGGCGCCGAGGTCTTCGAGGAAACCGATCATGCGCCGGGCCCGGGCGTCTGCGATCTCGCGGCCGCGCGCGGTCAGCATGCCCGCGGGCAGGTTCAGCAGCTTGGTCCTGAAATGATCCAGCGTCTGGCGCGTGTCATCGAGCGCGCGCGCCGCCGCAAAGGGATCTTCGGGGTCGTAGAGCGGCCGGTCCAGCGCGCCGGAGACGGCAAAGCAGCGGGCGATGCCGATGGCGCCCAGCGCATCCAGCCGATCGGCATCGCGCAGGATGCGCGCCTCCTCCGTCTCGGGCGGGATCCCGGCGGAGAAACTGTGCGCGGCGATGGCGTGTTGCGTGGCGGTGACCCGGCCCTCGTCGAACCCCAGCGCGCGCAGGATCGGCGCGGCCTCCTCCGCCGCCAGCGTCGAGGCGCGGGCGCGCTCGGGGCTGTCCTTCGGCAGGTTCACCAGATCGTGCAGGTAGCTGGCGGCCAGCAGAACCGTCAGATCGGTGCCCTCCCCGGCAATCGCCTGAACATTGGCCCAGACCCGGTCGAGATGGGCCAGGTCATGGGCGCTGTCCTGCGCCATGCGGTCCCGGGCAACCTCGCGCAGCCGATCCCGCAGGGGAGCGTGCTCAGCCAATCCGCCCCCGTGTCTCGCCCACCGCGCCGCCGATCTGGCCGCGCTGCAGCAGGATATGATCGAGGATCACGCAGGCCATCATCGCCTCGCCCACCGGCACCGCGCGGATGCCGACGCAGGGGTCGTGGCGGCCCTTGGTGATGATCTCCGCCGCCTTGCCGGATTTGGTGATGGTCTGGCGGGTCTTCAGGATCGAGGAGGTCGGCTTCACCGCAAACCGCACCACCACATCCTGCCCGGTCGAAATCCCGCCGAGGATGCCGCCCGCGTGGTTCGACGAATAGACCGGCTTGCCGTCATTGCCCATGAAGATCTCGTCGGCGTTCTCCTCGCCGGTCAGCATGGCCGCCGCCATCCCCTCGCCGATCTCCACGCCTTTCACGGCATTGATGCTCATCATCGCCGCGGCCAGATCCGTATCCAGCTTGCCATAAACCGGCGCGCCAAGGCCTGCGGGCACGCCGCGCGCCACCACTTCCACGATGCCGCCGACCGAGTTGCCGGACTTGCGCAGGCTGTCCATGTAGCCCGCCCAGTCCTCCGCCATCTGCGCATCGGGGCACCAGAACGGGTTCTCGCCGATCTGGTCCCAGTCGAACCGCTCGCGGTCGATCTGATGCGGGCCGATCCGGGTCATGTAGCCGGTGATCTGCACCTCCGGCGCCAGCGTCGCCAGCGCGGCGCGCGCCAGCCCGCCGGCCGCCACCCGCGCGGCGGTCTCCCGCGCCGAAGAGCGGCCGCCGCCGCGGTAATCGCGGATGCCGTATTTCTGCCAGTAGGTGATATCGGCGTGGCCCGGGCGGAACTTCTCCATGATCTCGGAGTAGTCCTTGGAGCGCTGATCGGTGTTCTCGATCATCAGCTGCACCGGCGTGCCGGTGGTCTGCCCCTCGAACACGCCCGACAGGATCTTCACCGCGTCGGGTTCCCGCCGCTGGGTGGTATAGCGGCTGGTGCCCGGTTTGCGCCGGTCCAGCCATTGCTGGATCGTCTCCTCGTCTACCGCCACGCCCGGCGGGCAGCCATCCACCGTCGCGCCCAGCGCCGGCCCGTGGCTTTCGCCCCAGGTGGTGACGCGGAAAAGATGGCCGAAGGTGTTCATGGACATGGGCTGCGCTCCTTTGCCCTGCGGTCTAGCCGGGCGGGCCCGGCCGCTCAAGGGGTTTTGCCTTGCGGGGCGCGCGGCGTAACACTAGGGTCCGCCTCACCTCGGGGTGCCCGCGCGCCTCATCAGGGACAGGGAAACGCGGTCTCCCGCCCGGATGCGGCGACAGGAAAACGGGCTGAGATGCGTGTTGCGAACCCGTTGAACCTGAACCGGCTTATACCGGCGTAGGGAAGGTTACTGGACATGCCTCCATCCTTGCCCTGTCGCCGCAAAAGGAGGATGCCATGAAGTATCTTGCATTTGCAGCGGGACTGTTTTCGGCCACCACGGCACTGGCCGAGACACCGACGCTGACCGTTTACACCTATGACAGTTTCGTTGCCGAATGGGGCCCCGGCCCGCTGGTCGAGAAGGCCTTCGAGGAGGTCTGCGGCTGCGACCTGAAGCTGGTCGCCGCGGGCGACGGTGCGGCGCTGCTGGCGCGGCTGAAACTCGAAGGCGCCCGCAGCGAGGCCGATATCGTGCTGGGGCTGGACACCAACCTGATCCAGGCCGCCCGCGACAGCGGGTTGTTCGCCCCGCATAAGGTCGAGGCTTCCTACGACCTGCCGATCGACTGGACCGACGCCGATTTCGTGCCCTACGACTGGGGCTATTTCGCCTTCGTGCAGGACAAGACGCTCGCCGCCCCCAGCTCCTTCCGCGATCTGGCCGACAGCGATCTGAAGATCGTTATCCAGGACCCGCGCAGCTCCACCCCCGGGCTGGGCCTGCTGATGTGGGTCAAGGCCGCCTACGGCGACGAGGCCCCCGCGATCTGGGAGGGGCTCTCCGACAATATCGTCACCGTCACCAAGGGCTGGTCCGAGGCCTACGGTCTGTTCCTCGATGGCGAGGCGGACATGGTGCTCTCCTACACCACCTCGCCCGCGTACCACCTGATCGCGGAGGAGGACGACAGCAAGGCCACGGCGCTGTTTGACGAGGGTCATTACATGCAGGTCGAAGTCGCCGGCAAACTGGCGGCCACAGACCAGCCGGAGCTGGCCGACCGGTTCCTGCAGTTCATGGTCACCGACGCCTTCCAGTCCGTGCTGCCCACCACCAACTGGATGTACCCGGCCGTCACCCCCGAAGGCGGTCTGCCCGCTGGCTTCGAGACCCTGACCGAACCCGGCAAGGCGCTCCTCTTCACGCCGGAAGAGGCGGCGCTGGCGCGCGACCCGGCGCTGACCGAATGGCTGACCGCGCTCAGCCGGTAAGCGGCGCACCGGGGGTCGGGGCGGCGGCATGCGTTGCCGCGCTGATCCTCGGCACGCTTGCCGCCGTGGCGCTGCGGGCCGAGCCGGGCAAGGGCCTTGGCCCCGCCGACTGGCAGGCGCTGCGCTTCACCCTCACGCAGGCCACGCTTTCCGCCGTCTTCAGTGTGGCGCTGGCGGTGCCGGTGGCCCGCGCTTTGGCGCGGCGGCGGTTTCCCGGCCGCGCCGCGCTGATCACGCTCTTGGGCGCCCCCTTCATCCTGCCGGTGATCGTCGCCGTCCTTGGCCTTCTGGCCGTCTTCGGCCGCGCCGGCTGGGTCAGCCAGGCGCTGGGCGCATTCGGGCTGGAACCGCTGCGCATCTACGGCCTGCACGGCGTGGTGCTGGCGCATGTCTTCTTCAACCTTCCGCTGGCGACCCGCCTGATCCTGCAGGGCTGGCAGGAGATCCCCGCCGAACGCTTCCGCCTCGCCGCCCAGCTCGGCGCCGGCCCCGGCGCGATCTGGCGGCTGCTGGAGCGGCCGATGCTCGCCCGCGTGGCCCCCGGCGCGCTGGCGGTGGTCTTCGCCATCTGCCTCAGCTCCTTCGCCGTCGCACTGACGCTGGGCGGCGGCCCGCGCGCGACGACGGTGGAGCTGGCGATCTATCAGGCGTTCCATTTCGATTTCGACCTCGGCCGCGCCGCGCTGCTGTCCTGCATCCAGATCGCGCTGACCGTGATCGCCGCCAGCCTTGCCCTGCGCGCCCGTCCCGGCAGCGGTTTCGGAACAGGCCTCGACCGCCCGGTGCAGCGCTGGGATGCCAATACGCCCACGCTACGGCTGCTCGATACCGGCGCCATCCTCCTCGCCGCCCTGTTCCTGCTGTTGCCGCTCGCCGCCATCGCGCTCTCCGGCCTGCCCGGGCTGCCGCAGCTCCCCGCCAGCGTGTTCCGCGCCGCCGCGACCTCCATCGTGATCGCGCTGGGCAGCACCGCGATCCTGCTGCTGCTCGCCGTCCCCATGGCCGCCACCGTCGCGCTGGTCCGTCGCGCCCTCTGGGTCGAACTCGCCGGGCTCCTCGGCCTCGCCGTCTCCCCCTTGGTGATCGGCATCGGCCTCTTTGTCATCATCTACCCGCTGGCCGACCCCTTCGCGCTGGCGCTGCCGGTGACGGCGCTGGTCAACGCGGTGATGGCGCTGCCCTTCGCGTTGCGCATCCTGGTGCCGCGCGCGCAGGCGGTGATCGGCGATTATGGCCGGCTGGGGACCAGCCTCGACATGGGCGGCGGGCCCTTCCTGCGGCTGGTCCTGCTGCCGCGGATGCGGGCGCAGATCGGCTTTGCCGCCGGCCTTGCCGCCGCGCTCTCGATGGGCGACCTCGGCGTCATCGCGCTGTTCGCCGATACCGAGGTGGCCACGCTGCCGCTGCAGATCTACCGTCTGATGGGGGCCTACCGGATGGAGGCGGCGGCGGGTGCGGCGCTCCTGCTGCTGGTGCTGTCGATGCTGGCGTTCTGGATTTTCGACCGCGGAGGACGCTGGCATGCTGAGGCTTGAAGACGCGGTGATCCGCAACGGCGATTTCACCCTGCGCGCCGACTGGTCGGTGGAGGAGGGCGCCCGCGTCGCCGTCATCGGCCCCTCCGGCGCCGGCAAGACCACGCTGATCGAGGCGATTGCGGGTTTCCGCCCGTTGGAACAGGGCCGCATCCTCTGGGACGGGCGCGACATCACCGGCGAGGCGCCGGGCAAGCGCCCGGTCGCCATGCTGTTTCAGGACGGCAACCTCTTCCCGCATCTGACCGTGGCGCAAAACGCCGGGCTGGGCCTGCGTCCCGACCTGCGGCTCGATGCGGAACAAAAGGCGCGTGTCCAAACCGCCCTTGCCCGCGTCGGACTGGCGGGGATGGAGGATCGCAAACCCGGCGCCCTCTCCGGCGGCCAGCAAAGCCGCGCCGCGCTGGCCCGGGTGCTGTTGCAGGACCGCCCGCTGCTGCTGCTCGACGAACCCTTCGCCGCCCTCGGTCCGGCGCTGAAGGCGGAAATGCTCGACCTTGTCGCCGCGCTGGCCGAGGAGACCGGCGCCACGCTGCTGATGATCAGCCACGACCCCGACGACGCCCGCCGCATCGCGGATCAGGCCCTTCTGGTGGCCGAAGGCATCGCCCACCCGCCGCAATCTACTGCCGATTTGCTCGACAACCCGCCGCCGGCGCTGCGGGATTACCTCGGCGAAGGGTAGGGGGCGCTGCCCCCTCGGCCTGCGGCCTCACCCCCGGGATATTTCCGGCCAGAAAAAGACGGAAGCGGAGCGCCGCCCGGCGCCCCGCTTGTCTTTATTCCGAGGCCATCGGCATCAGCGCGGCGCGGGTTTTCGTGATACCAAGCGCGGCCTCCGCCGCCTCGCGGCCCTTCTGCACGAAATGGGCGCGGTAGATGGCGCTGTGATGCTCCGTCTCCTGATAGTGATGCGGGGTCAGCGAGACCGAGAGCACCGGCACGCTGCTGTCCATCCCCGCCCGCATCAGCCCGTCGACCACCGCCTGGGCCACGAAATCGTGGCGGTAGATGCCGCCGTCCACCACCAGCGCGGCGCAGGCCACGGCGGCGTATTTACCGGTCATCGCCAGATCGCGCGCCAGCAGCGGCATCTCGAAGGCACCGGGCACGTCATAGACATCGACCTGTTCGGCCGGGATCAGCTGCAGAAAACCCTCCAGCGCGCGGTCCACCACATCGGCGTGCCATTGCGCTTTGACGAAGGCGTATCGGGTGTGTGTCATCGTGATCTCCTTTGGTTGAACGACACGTCACCCAAGGCGATCACGAACAGCACGGGTCCACGCGCCGCGCGGCCCCGGTCTGCACGTTCTCTTCCATCCGGACTTTCACCGTCGGCTCCGGCCTCTCACCGGATCTGCTGACACCTTCCTCGGAAGGCCGCTCGCGGGCTCGCAGGGTCACGCCCCGCATACCGCCGGTGGGGAATTTCACCCCGCCCTGAGAACGCCGAGACCTTGCCAAGCCGCGCGGCGCCGGTCAAGCATGCCGCGACGCAGGAGTGAGCCGATGCACCCCAACCCGATCTACCGCACCGCCGACGCCGCCCGGAACATCACTTTTGCCCGCGACCGCGGCTTCGGCGTGCTGGCGGTGAGCGATCCGCAGGGCGGCGTGCCGCTGCTGTCGCACATCCCCTTCGTGCTCAGCGAAGACGGCGCTACGGCCGAGCTGCACCTGGTCCGCTCCAACCCCATCGCGCGGGCCGTGCAATCCCCGCTGCCCGCCCGTCTCGCCGTCAGCGGGCCCGACAGCTATATCTCGCCCGACTGGTACGGGATGGAGGACCAGGTGCCCACCTGGAACTATGTCGCCGTGCATCTGACCGGCCGGCTGGAGCTCTGCCCGCAAGAGGAGCTGCGCGGCTTTCTCGACCGGCTTTCGGCGCAGTTCGAGGCGCGGCTGGCGCCGAAACCCGAATGGCGCGCCGACAAGATGGATGCGGACGCCCTGGCGCGGCTGATGCGGATGATCGTTCCCGCACGTCTGCATATCGAAGCCACCGACGGCACCTGGAAACTGGCCCAGAACAAGCCCGATGCGGCCCGCCTCGCCGCCGCCGACGGGGTGGCGGAAACCGGCATCGGCGCCGAACGCGCCGCGCTGGCGGAGCTGATGCGCAGCCTCTCCCAGGGGTGATGGACAGCCGCCCCGCGCGCGCCTAGGCTGCCGCCGACTGCAGGGAGTGGAGAACCAGCGATGAAACTGATCATGTCCCCCGCCTCGCCCTTTGTCCGCAAGGTGACGGTGGCGATTCGGGAAACCGGCCAGCAGGCCGATATCGAGGAGGTGCCGGTGGCCACCACCCCGGTCAACACCGCCGATGCGGTCTGGGCGGCCAACCCTTTGGGTAAGATCCCGGCGCTGGTGCTGGACGACGGCCGCGCGATCTATGACAGCCGGGTGATCACCCGCTTCCTCGACGACCGCGCGCAGGCCGGGCTCTATCCCGCCGACCGGCTGTGGGACGTACTCACGCTGGAGGCCACTGCCGACGGCATTCTGGAGGCCGCGGTGCTGATGGTCTACGAGGGCCGCGTGCGCCCCGAAGAGATGTGTTATGCTCCTTGGGTCGAGGCGCAATGGACCAAGGCGATGACCGCGGTGCGGGCGGTGAACGACCGCTGGCTCGACCAGTTGAACGGACCGCTCGACATGGCGCAGATCGCGATCGGTTGCGCGCTGGGCTACCTCGATTTCCGCCATCCGGACCGCGACTGGCGCGGCGAGGCCGGGGCGCTGGCGAAATGGTACGCCGAATTCGAAAAACGCCCGTCGATGGCGGCGACCCGCCCCGAGGGCTGAGGCGGGCGGCGGCCCGGGGCCGAAGGTCTTGACGCAGATCATGTTCCGCCCCGCGCCGTGCGAGCAGAGTTGCTGCAGGCAAGGAAAGGACGCCGATGACCGAGAAAGCGCGAACAGAGCCGGGCCAACCGATCGCCCCTGACCGGCTGCGGCCGGCCTGCGATCCGGCCAGCCTTGGGTTTTCCACGACCGAAGAGCTGGAGCCGCTGGAAGGGTTGATCGGACAGGACCGCGCGATGGAGGCGATCCGGCTGGCCGCCGGGATGCGGTCCAGCGATTTCAACCTCTTCGTGCAGGGGCCGCCGGGGATCGGGCGGCACGATTCCGTCGATACCTATCTGACGAAACACGCCGCCACCCTGCCGGAGCCCGACGACTGGGCCTATGTCAACAACTTCGACGCGCCGCACAAGCCGCGCGCGCTGCGGCTGCCGCCGGGGGTGGCGCGCAAGCTGAAGGACGAGATGGAAGACGTGGTGGACGATCTGGCGATCGACATCGCGGCGCTGTTCGAATCCGACGAATACCAGGCCGCCAACCGGGGCATCAACGAGGAGTTCGGCGAACAGCAGGAACGCGCCATGGCGGAATTTGCCGACAAGGCGAAATCCGAAAACGTGGCGCTGATGCGCACGCCGATGGGCATCATGCTGGCCGCGATCAAGGACGGCGAGGTGGTCAAGACCGACCGTTTCGACACCCTGCCCGAGGCTGAGCAGAAGGAGATCGAGGAAAAGATCAACCGGCTGCAGACCGAACTGTCGGAGATCCTGCGCAATGCCCCGCGGCTGGATCGCGACCGCCGCCGCCGGATCGAGGCGCTGAATGCCGAGATGGTGGGCGAGGTGGTCTCCTCCCGCCTTCGCGAGGCGCGCGACGCCTTTGCCGGCATCGACGCGGTGCAGGAGTATCTCGCTACAGTCGAAGAGGACATGACCGGCAACGCCGAGATGTTCCTGGCAGTGATGCAGCAACAGCAGCAGGCCGACGGCCCGTTCCCCGAATCGGTGCACAAGGCGCACAGCAACCCGGTGTTCCAGCGCTACATGGTCAACGTCATGGTCACCCGCGAGGATGACGAACCCCGCGGCGCCCCGCTGGAGACCGAGGATCTGCCCACCCTCGACCGCCTGACCGGCCGGATCGAGCACGTGCAGCAGATGGGCGCGCTGATCACGAATTTCATGATGATCAAGCCCGGCGCGCTGCACCGCGCCAACGGCGGCTATCTGGTGCTGGATGCGCGCCGCCTGCTGTCGGAACCGATGGCCTGGCCGGCACTGAAGCAATGCCTGCAAAGCGAGTCGATCACCATCACCTCGATGGGCGAACGGCTCAGCCTGGTGTCCACCACCTCGCTGGAGCCCGACCCGATCCCGATGAACGTGCGCGTGGTGCTGATCGGCGACCGCATGCTCTATGCGCTGCTGGTGACGCTGGAGCCGGATTTCGCCGAGCTGTTCAAGCTGCAGGCCGATTTCGAGGAGAGCATCGACCGCAGCGACGATGCCCAGGCGCTGTTCGCCCGGGTGATCGGTGCGCGGGCGGCCAAGGACGGGCTGCGCCCGGTCTCCGCTGCCGGCGTTGCGCGGCTGCTGGACGAGGCGGTGCGGCTGGCGGAGGACGCCAGCAAGCTCAGCCTGCACCTGGGCGCGTTGTCGGATCTGCTGCGCGAGGCCGATCACTACGCCGGCGAGAACCGCCGCGACCGGATCGAGGCCGAAGATGTGGAACATGCCGTGCGCCAGGCCGACCGCCGCGCTTCCCGCATCAAGGACCGCATGCGCGAGATGGTGCATCGCAAGACCATCCTGATCGACACCGAAGGCGCGGCCGTGGGCCAGGTCAACGGGCTGTCGGTGATCGGGCTGGGTGGCTACCGCTTTGGCCGGCCGTCGCGGATCACCGCCCGCACCCGCATGGGCAGCGGCAAGCTCATCGACATCGAGCGGGAGGTCGAACTGGGCGGCCCGCTGCACTCCAAGGGCGTGCTGATCCTGTCGGGCTATCTCAGCGCCACCTTTGCGCTCGACGTGCCGTTCTCGCTGCAGGCGAGCCTGGTGTTCGAGCAAAGCTACGGCGGCGTCGACGGCGACAGCGCCTCGGCGGCGGAGCTGTTTGCGCTGATCTCCTCGCTGTCGGGCCTGCCGCTCGATCAGGGCTTCGGCGTTACCGGCTCGGTCAACCAGAACGGCGAGATCCAGGCCATCGGCGGCGTCAACGAAAAGATCGAAGGGTTTTTCGAGACCTGCCTCGATCAGGGGCTGACCGGCAAACAGGGGGTGATGATCCCGGCGGCCAACGTAGACCACCTGATGCTGCGCCAGGACGTGGTTGATGCGGTGCGCGACGGCAAATTCCGGGTGGTCGCCATGCAGACCATCGACGAGGGGCTGGCGGTGCTGACCGGGCGCGACCCCGGCGCCCGCGGCGCCGACGGCGCCTATCCGGCCGACTCGGTCAACGGTCTGGCGGAGGCGAAACTGCGCAGCTTCGCCGAACAGCGCCTGAAGTTCGCCCAGGCCGCCAAACAGGCCGAGCAGGGAGGCTGAACCATGACGGCGCCGCGATCCGGGCATAGACGCATCCTGGTGGGGGCCGGCAGCTATGCCGATGCCCGCGCCGCGCTGGCTATTCTCGACCGCCTCTCCGATTTCGGCATCACCGATATCGGCGGGTTGTTCCTGGAGGACAGCGGCATGATGGAGGCCGCCGCCTCGCGGATGAGCGCGCTGGTCAGCCCGCGCGGCGCGATCCGCGGCGCCCCCTCGCACCAGGCCCTGCGCCTGATGTGGCAGAGCGACGCCCGCGCCTTTCGCGAACGGCTGATGCAGCTTGCCGCCCGCCGCGCCCTGCGCTGGAGCTTCGAGCGGCAGCCGGGCGAGCCGGTCGCCGGGCTGTGCGGCGCGGCGCAAAGCTGGGACTGGTTGCTGATCGGCCATCTGCCTTCGGGCGCCCATGCGGGCCGCGTGGTCGGCATCGCCCCGGCGCGCGAGGGCGGCGACGGCGTGGCGCAGCTGACCGAGGCGCTGGCGCATTCGCTGCGCAGCGGCGCGGTGCTGATCCCCGACAGCACGTCCGAGGCCGAGATCCTGGCGCGGCTGGAGCATCTGCATGCCGCCGCCGTGGTGGTCGACGCCGCCTCCGGCCCGTTCCGCACCGCCGCGCAGATCCGCGCGCTGCTGGCCGCGGCGCGCTGCCCGGTGCTGGTGCTGGGGGCCGCCCGCATTCCCACCCTGGTCGAACACAACACCCAGATTCCGGTGCCGCCACGGGGGCAGGACGGCGGCCAGAGCGGCTGATAGGACAGCGGCCGGAACCGCGGGCCGCCGGGCGGATCGCAGCCGCCGCGCACCCTCCGAATCCGGGGCCGCAGTCCCGGTTGCGCGGCGCCCCGGACCCGGTGGTGTGACCAAACTGCGTCAAACAGCCACGTCCCCGGCACCTTGAACGGCCAAACCCGCTGGACGAACCGGGTTCACAACGATAGATACCCGCGGTGAGACACCCTGCTTTGGCAGCGGTGCCCGTGCATATTTGCCCCTCGCGGGGCGCTGGAATCGGAGAAAACCTCGTGTCCCACGCAGAAGACCACGAAGGCACCCGGAGGGATTTCCTCTACTACGCCACTGCCGGCGCAGGTGCTGTGACAGCCGGGGCCGCCATCTGGCCGCTTGTCAACCAAATGAACCCCTCGGCCGACGTGCAGGCCCTTTCGTCGATCCGCGTCGACGTCAGCGGCGTCGAGACGGGCACCCAGATCAGCGTGAAGTTTCTGGGCAAGCCGGTGTTCATCCGCCGCCGCACCGAGGAAGAAATCGCTCAGGCCCGCGCCGTGTCGCTGGACGAGCTGACGGACCAGACCTCCGAAAACCCCAACAAGCCGGGAACCGACGCGTCGGACCAGAACCGCACCATGGACGAAGCCGGCGAATGGCTGGTGATGATGGGTGTGTGCACCCACCTGGGCTGTGTGCCGCTGGGCAACAACTCGGGCGATTTCAACGGCTGGTTCTGCCCCTGCCACGGGTCGCACTACGACACCGCCGGCCGCATCCGCAAAGGGCCGGCGCCGGAAAACCTGCACATTCCGGTCGCCGAGTTCGTCGACGAAACCACCATTAAGCTGGGTTAAGGGGGATCTGACCATGTCTGGAATTCCGCACGATCATTACGAACCCAAGACCGGCGCCGAAAAGTGGCTGAACGGCCGCCTGCCGATCATCGGGCTGCTCTACGACACCCTCATGATCCCGACGCCGAAGAACCTGAACTGGTGGTGGATCTGGGGCATCGTCCTGGCCTTCTGTCTGGCGCTGCAGATCGTCACCGGCATCGTCCTGGTGATGCATTACACCCCGCATGTCGACATGGCCTTCGCCTCGGTCGAACACATCATGCGTGACGTGAACGGCGGCTACATGCTGCGCTACCTGCACGCCAACGGCGCCTCGCTGTTCTTCGTTGCCGTCTACATCCACATCTTCCGCGGTCTGTTCTACGGCTCCTACAAGGCCCCGCGCGAGATCACCTGGATCGTCGGCATGCTCATCTACCTCTGCATGATGGGCACCGCCTTCATGGGCTACGTTCTGCCCTGGGGCCAGATGTCGTTCTGGGGTGCAACCGTGATCACCGGCCTGTTCGGCGCGATCCCCTTCATCGGCGAGTCGATCCAGACCTGGCTGCTGGGCGGGCCCGCCGTGGACAACGCCACGCTGAACCGCTTCTTCTCGCTGCACTACCTGCTGCCCTTCGTGATCGCGGCGCTGGTGATCGTGCACATCTGGGCCTTCCACACCACCGGCAACAACAACCCCACCGGTGTTGATGTCCGCAAGGGCTCCAAGGAAGAGGCCAAGAAAGACACCCTGCCGTTCTGGCCCTACTTCGTGATCAAGGACCTGTTCGCGCTGGTCGTGGTTCTGGTGGTGTTCTGGGCCATCGTCGGCTTCATGCCGAACTACCTTGGCCACCCGGACAACTACATCGAAGCCAACCCGCTCGCGACGCCCGCACACATCGTGCCGGAATGGTACTTCCTGCCGTTCTACGCGATCCTGCGTGCCTTCACCTCCGAGGTCTGGGTGGTGCAGTTCGCCTCCTTCATCACCGGCGGCATCATCGACGCCAAGTTCTTCGGCGTGATCGCCATGTTCGGCGCCATCCTGGCGATGGCGCTGACCCCCTGGCTCGACACCTCCTCGGTGCGCTCGGGGTCCTACCGGCCGATGTTCAAATGGTGGTTCTACCTGCTGGTCATCGACTTCTTCGCGCTGATGTGGCTGGGTGCCATGCCGGCCGAGGAACCCTATGCCTCGTTCTCGCTGATCGCCTCGGCTTACTGGTTCGCCTACTTCCTGATCATCCTGCCGCTGCTCGGCGTGATCGAGAAACCGACCGAGATGCCCGCGACGATCGAAGAGGATTTCGAGGCGCATTACGGCAAGAAATCGGACGCTTCCGCGCCCACAGCCACTCCGGCCGAGTAAGAGAAGGGACCGCATAAGATGTTCAAGAAACTTGCAATCGGTGCCGCCCTCGCGCTGGCTCCCGTCGCGTCTCTCGCGGCCGGTGTCGGCGGCCACGTGGAGGACTTCTCGTTCTCCTTCGAAGGGCCGTTCGGCAAATACGACCAGAACCAGCTTCAGCGCGGTCTGCAGATCTATACCGAGGTCTGCGCCGCCTGCCACGGCATGAAGTTCGTTCCGCTCCGCACCCTCGCTGACGAAGGCGGCCCCGCGCTGCCCGAGGATCAGGTGCGCGCCTATGCGGCGCAGAACTTCGAAGTGTTCGACGCCGAGCTGGACGATTTCCGTCCGGCCAAGCCGGTCGATCATTTCCCGGCCAACACCTCGGCCGGCGCACCGGACCTCAGCCTGATGGCCAAGGCCCGCGCCGGGTTCCACGGCCCCTACGGCTCCGGGGTCAACCAGCTGTTCAAAGGGATCGGCGGACCGGAATACATCGCTTCGATCCTCACCGGCTATACCGGCGAGACCAAGGAAGAGGCCGGCAGCATCTTCTATGAAAACCACGCCTTCCCCGGCGGCTGGATCGCCATGGCGCCGCCGCTCTCGGGCGAGGATGTGGAATTCGCCGACGGCCACTCGAATGAGCTGCATCACGAGGCGCAGGACGTTGCCGCCTTCCTGATGTGGGCCGCCGAGCCGAAGATGATGGCCCGCAAGCAGGCCGGCCTGGTCGGGGTGCTCTTCCTGACCATCCTGGCGGCGCTGCTCTACCTCACCAACAAGAAGCTCTGGGCCCCGATCAAGGGCAAGCGCTTCGAGGTCTGATCCGGTCAGGTCCCGACAAGATCGAAACCCCCGCCCGACCGGCGGGGGTTTTTCTTTGCAAGGCGCACTGCCCGAAAAACTCCGCCCCGGTGCGACTGTGCCTCTGAGCCAATGCGCTTCTGCGCGGAACAAGCCCGAAGGGCGCCGCGGGTCGGACCTACTCCACCGCCACCCGCGGCCGCCCGCTGGCCTCCACCGTCAGCGTCGCCTCGACAAAGACCGACCGCGCCTCCACGCTTGCCCGGCGAATATCGCGGTTCACGCTCATATGGATGCCCTCGGCCCCGGCACTGCGCGCCGCCGCCTCCGCCTCTGCCCGCAGCGCCGCCTCCAGTTGCGCCATCGCCGCCTCCGGATCCGCGAAATCCGCCGGCCCCGTCTCAAGGTGCGCCCGGAATTTCCCCTCGGCAGGGCAGGTCACCGTCCCGCTGCGCCGCACCGTCACCCGGCCGACCACCGCGCCGATGGCATTTGCCACCCCGGCATGCGGCGGCAGAACCATCCGGCAGCGCAGCGCCTCGCCCACCGCCGGATAATAGCAGGGCGCGGAGGCGCCCAGCCCCACCACATCCACGTTGAGCGCCGCATCCAGTGCGATCAGCCCACGGTGCCCCGCCAGCCCCCGGCGCAGCAGCACATGCCGCGCCAGCTCCTCCGGCGGCAGGCCGAAGGTCTCTCCCTCTTCGGAAAAAGCAGTCTCTAACAAGGCCGACATGGTCTGTTCGGTCATCCGGTCGGTGATCATCCGGGCCAGCTCCTCCGCCCCGGCGGCCAGCCGCCCGCCATTGCCGGTCCGCTTGCGCGCGATCAGTTCCAGCGCCATCCGGGCCGCGGTGGTGTCCCAGCTTTCGACCCGGCCCAGAACGTGGCTCGCATCGGTGGGCGTGACGCCGGCAAGCTGCACCAGCCCCCGGTTCACCAGCCGGTCCAGCGCGCCGTGATCCATCCGGGTGCGCAGCAGCTGCGACAGCGGCAGCACAGCGCCCCCCAGCCGCTGCAGCAGCGCCGCCTCGCGCGCTCCCAGCCCCTCGGGCGCGATCCCCGCCACCGCGCGGGCAAACCGCGCGTCATGCTCCCCCGGCACCGGGTTACGCAGCTGCGCTTCCAGCGTGGCGCGCACCATCTCGCCCGCCTCCGCCGCGATCAGCGCGATCGGCAGCACCCGGCGCGGGCCCAGCGTCACGCCGCCCGTCAGCCCCTGGGTCACCACCCGCACCTCGCTGTCGCCGCCCAGGCCGGTGGTGCGCATCGCAACCGCCTCGACCATGGTGCGATGCCCGCCCACCCGGGCGCCATCCGGGTCTATCGCGGGCCGTCCGTCGCGGATCAGGGCCACATCCGTTGTGGTGCCGCCGATGTCGGAGACCAGCGCCTCCTGCGCCCCGGTCAGCCAGCGCGCGCCGACGATGGAGGCCGCGGGGCCGCTCAGGATCGTCTCGATCGGACGGGTGCGGGCCTGTTCGGCGCTCATCAGCGCGCCGTCGCCGCGCACCACCATCAGCGGTGCGGTCACCCCGATGTCGCGCAACACGTCGCCCGCCCGCCCGATCAGCCGGTCGATCATGCCGACGAGCCGCGCATTCAGCGCCGCCGTCACCGCCCGCTTCGGCCCGTTCAGCCGCGCCGACAGCTGGTGGGAGCAGGTCACCGGCCGCCCCGTCCGCTGCGTAATAATCTCGGCAACCGTTTGTTCATGCGCCGGATTGCGGGTCGCGAACTGTCCCGCCACCGCATAGGCGGAGACACCGATATCAGTCTCTAAAAAGGCATTCAGCGCCGCGGTATCCAGCGGCGCGGCCTCGGTTCCCGCATGGCTGTGGCCGCCCGCGATCACCGCCACCGGATCGCCCGCCAGCGCCTCGCTCAGATCGGGCCGGGCCGGGTCGCCGCGGCGGAACCCGATCAGGATCAGCGCCACGCGCCCGCCCTGGCCCTCGACCAGCGCATTGGTGGCCAGCGTGGTGGAGAGCGCGGCCAGCCCCACCTCGCCGGGGTCCACCGCGGCCTCCGCCAACACCGCGCGCACCGCTTCGCCGACACCGACGGCCAGATCGTGCCGCGTGGTCAGCGCCTTGGCGCTGGCCAGCACTTCGGCCTCGTCGCGGATCAGAACCGCGTCTGTATAGGTCCCGCCCGTATCCACGCCCAGCGCCAGCGTCATGCCCGATTTTCCCTTGTTAGTGTCTGTTAATCACCGGTTGCCCAGCCGCGCCACCGCCCATTGCGCGGCGTCGGCCACCACCGGATCGGCGTCGTCTGTCAGCCCCCGTGCAACCTCAGCCAGCGCCGCATCGCCGGAATTGCCGATGGCATACAGCACGTTGCGCACAAAGCGATCCCGCCCGATCCGTTTGATCGGCGAGCCGGAGAACAGCGCCCGGAACCCCGCATCGTCCAGTTGCGCCAGCTGCGCCAGCTTCGGCGCGGCCAGCTCTTCGCGCGCCGCATAGCGCATGTCGCTTGCCGCGACCGCGAACTTGTTCCACGGGCAGGCGGCCAGGCAATCGTCGCAGCCGTAGATCCGGTTGCCGAGCTTGGCGCGCAAGTCCTCCTCGACCGGCCCCTTGTGCTCGATGGTGAGATAGGAAATGCAGCGCCGCGCATCGAGCTGGTAGGGCGCCGGAAAGGCATCGGTCGGACAGGCCGACAGGCACGCCCGGCAGGAGCCGCAATGATCCCGCTCCGGCGTATCCACCGGCAGCTCCAGCGTGGTGAAAACAGACCCTAAAAAGGCCCAGTTGCCGAATTCCCGGCTGACCAGATTGGTATGCTTGCCCTGCCAGCCCAGCCCGGACGCCTGCGCCAGCGCCTTTTCCGGCACCGGCGCGGTATCGACGAAGACCTTGACCTCCGGCCGGTCCGCATCGGGCATCTGCAACGGCACCCACTTCCCGGTTTCCGCGTCCCGGTTGCCGCCCTTTTCCACCACTTCGATCAGCCAGCGCGCCAGCCGTTTCAGCCGCTTCTTGACGATGTCGTGGTAGTCTTTGTTCTGCGCATAGACCGAGATCGCGCCGCGATCGGGGTGCTCCAATATCTCCCGCGGGTCATGCCCGGGGGCGTAGCTTTCGGCCAGCATGATGACCGAGCGCGCCTGCGGCCACAGCGCATGCGGATCTCCGCGCCACTGCATCCGCTCTTCCATCCAGCCCATCTGGCCGTGATAGCCGGCCGCGACAAACGCGGCGAGCCGGTCGGGCACCTCCGGCACGTCCCAGGGCCGGCAGATGCGGGCGGCGACGAACCCCTCAGCCCGCGCCTGCGCCAGCAGCCGGTCTTTCAGCGCATATGTCCAGTCCTGCTCCACAGTTCCCTCGCCGGACCGGCGCGCCGCTCAGACCTTGTTGAACAATGCGATCAGCGCCGTGTCGTCCTTGTGTTCGCCCGTCGCCTTGTCGCCGAAAATCCGCACCTCGGGCAAGCGCAGATCGCGGATCGCGCCCGTAGACAGCGCGTCGAGCTTGGCCGCGAAGCCGGCGGCGCGGAAATGCGCCGTTTTGATCGACAGCGCGAACAGCGCGCCGGGCCGGGCCACCGGCAGCAGCGCGTCGAGCGCCTCCGGCCCCACGTGGCCGGTGGTGAACGTGCCGGAGGACACGATCCCGGCATAGCTGACCGGCGCCAGCGGCAGGCCCTGGGTCATGTCCGCCTCCACCAGGCGGCGATACAGGCCCTTATCACCGGCCTGCGCCAGCATTTCGGGGCTGATGTCGAGCGCGTCGAGCGGCCCGATCCCCAGGTCGGCCAGCACCGCGCCGCAGATCCCGGTGCCGGCGCCCACGTCCAGCACCGGCCCTTCGCCGCCGGCCCCGGCAAAGGCGCGGGCGGTGTGGATATGCAGGCGGTAATCCTCCGCGGCAACGAAATTGCTGTCGTAATCCTCGGCCCAGTCGGCATAGAGGCGGACGGAATCGTCCGGGGTTTTCAGGGAATAGGCGGCGTCGAGGTCGGGTGCTTTCTGTGTCATGCCCCCAGCAAGGCGCAGCGAGGCGTGGATTTCAACCCCCGCCCCGGGTGCGGGCCGGGCTTGCAAGAGGTCCGCGCCCCGCGCATGTAGAGGGGATGAGCAACACCCTCCTCTGTCTCGGCGCCGGATACAGCGCGCAGGCGCTGGCCCAAACCCTGCTGCCGCAGGGCTGGCGCGTCCTCGGCACCACGCGGACCCCGGACAAGGCCGTCCCGCTTGAAACCCTCGGGTTAGAGCCGCTGATCTGGCCCGGCACCGGCCCGCTGCCGGCGCTGGCGGAGGCGACGCACCTGCTGATCTCCGCCGCGCCGGGGCCTGACGGCGACCCGGTGCTGGCGGCCATCGGGCACGAGATCGAACAGCGCGCACCGCAGCTCGACTGGGTCGGCTACCTCTCCACCACCGGGGTTTACGGCGACCACCAGGGCGGCTGGGTCGATGAGTCCACGCCGCTGACCCCCTCCACCGCGCGTGGACAGGCACGTGTGCGGGCAGAGGCACATTGGCAGGCGATCCCGGGCCTGCCGCTGCATATCTTCCGCCTCGCCGGGATCTACGGTCCCGGTCGCGGCCCCTTCGCCAAGGTGCGCGCCGGCACCGCGCGCCGCATCGTCAAACCGGGCCAGGTGTTCTCCCGCGCCCATGTGGAGGATATCGCCCGGGTTCTGGCGGCGTCCATCGCACGCCCCGACCCGGGCGCGATCTACAACGTCTGCGACGACGATCCCGCCCCGCCCGAGGACGTGATCGCAGAGGCCGCCCGCCTGCTCGGCCTGCCCATCCCGCCTGCGGAAGATTTCGACACGGCGGAGATGACCCCGATGGCACGCAGCTTCTACGCCGAGAGCAAGAAGGTCAGCAACGCGCGGATCAAGCGGGACCTCGGCCTGCGCCTGCGCTACCCCAGCTACCGCGAGGGGCTGGCGGCGCTGCTCGCCGGGGACAGCCGGTGAGCGGCCCGGACCATCCGCAGAGCCTGACTGCCCTGCTCGACGCGCTCGACGGCGCCGCCACCGGCGAGACCGTCAGCGTTGCCGATATGCTGGAGCATGTGGGCGACCGGTCCTTTACGCCGGTGATTCTGGCGGTCTCCATCCTGCTGGTCTCGCCCGCCTCGGGTATTCCCGGGCTGCCGACGCTGTCGGCGCTGCTGATCGTGCTGATCGGGGTACAGGGGCTGGCGCGGCGGCGGCACCTGTGGCTGCCCGGTGCGCTGATGCGGCGGCAGGTCCGGGCGCAGCGGCTGCGCCAGGCCGTCGGCTGGCTGCGCAAACCGGCGGCCTGGATCGACCGCCATTCCCACGCCCGGCTGCGGGTGCTGACCAGAGGGCCGGCGCGGCTGGCGGCCTTCAGCCTCTGTACCGTGATCCCGATGATGTGGCCGATGCTGGAGCTGGTGCCCTTCGTCACCTCCATCGGTGCCGGCGCGGTGGCGCTGATCGCCTTCGGCCTGCTCACCCGTGACGGGCTCTACGTGCTGCTGGGCTACGGCATGTGCGGCGCCATGGCCGCGGCGGTGGCGGCGGTGGTTGGGGCGTGAGGTAAACAGTCCTGACGTCAGAGAGAGACATTGAACACATGCCCCGCCCGGCGTTCACGCCGGGCCGCGCCGACCCGCCCCCATGGGGCGGCGCGATTGCGCCACCCCTCGGGTCGGCGCAGCCCTCAGGGCTTTACTCGAACCGGCTTAAGCCCGCTTCCCCGCAATCGACGCCACGTCCAGAACCTCCAGCACCTTGGCCTCGATCTGCTCGGCGCTCATTCCGGCCACCGCGTACATATCCTCGGGGCTGGCCTGGTCGATGAAGATATCGGGCAGCACCATGGAGCGGTACTTCAGCCCGCTGTCGAACACGCCCTCCTCGGCCAGCAGCTGCGCCACGTGGCTGCCGAAGCCGCCCACGGCGCCCTCTTCGATGGTGATCAGCGCCTCGTGCTCCGCCGCCAGCCGCAAGATCAGATCCCGGTCCAGCGGCTTGGCGAACCGCGCATCGGCCACCGTGGGGCTGATCCCCCGCGCCGTCAGCGCCTCTGCCGCCTGCATCACCTCGGCCAGATGGGTGCCGAACGACAGGATCGCCACCCGGCCGCCCTCGCGGATCATCCGGCCCTTGCCGATCTCCAGAACCTCGCCCCGCTCCGGCATCTCGACGCCAACCCCCTCGCCGCGCGGATAGCGGAAGGCGATGGGGCCGACGTCATGCGCCGCCGCGGTGGCGACCATATGCTTCAGCTCCGCCTCGTCGGCGGCCGCCATCACCACCATCCCCGGCAGGTTGGCGAGGAAGGCGACATCGAAGGCGCCCGCATGGGTCGCCCCGTCGGCCCCCACCAGCCCGGCCCGGTCCACGGCAAAGCGCACCGGCAACCGCTGGATCGCCACGTCATGCACCACCTGGTCATAGCCGCGCTGCAGAAACGTCGAATACATCGCGCAGAACGGTTTCATCCCGCCCGCCGCCAGCGCGGCGGAAAAGGTCACCCCGTGCTGCTCGGCAATGCCCACGTCGAAACAGCGCGACGGGAACCGCTCGGCAAACAGGTTCAGCCCGGTGCCGTCCGGCATCGCCGCCGTCACCGCCACGATCTTGTCGTCGCGCGCGGCCTCCTCGACCAGTGTCTGGCCGAACACGGCGGTATAGCTCGGCGCGTTCGACGGCGCCTTCTTCTGCTCGCCGGTCACCACGTCGAACTTGGCGGTGGCATGGCCGCGGTCGCGGGCCCGCTCGGCGGGGGCATAGCCCTTGCCCTTCTTGGTCAGCGCATGGATCAGGATCGGCCCGGTGGCCCGCGCCTTGACCATCCGCAGGATCGGCAGGATCTGGTGCAGGTCGTGGCCGTCGATCGGCCCGATGTAGGAAAACCCCATCTCCTCGAACAGGGTGCCGCCCATCGCCATGCCCTTGAGCATTTCCTTGGCCCGCTTGGCGCCCTCGCGGAACGGCTCCGGTAGCAGGCTCACCGCCCCCTTGGCCGCCGCCTTCAGCTCCTGAAACGGCTCTTCGGCATAGAGCTTCGACAGATAGGACGACAGCGCGCCGACAGGCGGCGCAATGCTCATCTCGTTGTCGTTGAGGATGACGATCATCCGCTTTTTCAGATGGCCCGCGTTGTTCATCGCCTCGAACGCCATGCCGGCGCTCATCGCGCCGTCGCCGATCACCGCGATGGCATCGCCCAGCCCTTCGGGCACCACGCCGCCCAGATCGCGCGCCACGGCAAAGCCCAGCGCGGCGCTGATCGAGGTGGAGCTGTGCGCCGCCCCGAACGGATCGTAAGGGCTTTCCGAACGCTTGGTGAAGCCGGACAGCCCGCCCTTCTGCCGCAGCGTGCGGATGCGGTCGCGCCGCCCGGTCAGGATCTTGTGCGGGTAACACTGGTGCCCCACGTCCCAGATCACCTTGTCGCGCGGGGTGTCGAACACCGCATGCAGCGCCACGGTCAGCTCCACCACCCCCAGGCCCGCGCCCAGATGGCCGCCGGTCACCGAAACGGCCGAGATCGTCTCGGCCCGCAATTCGCGCGCCACCTGGATCAGCTGGCTGTCGCTCAGCCGCTTCAGGTCGGCCGGGCTCCCGATCTGGTCGAGCAGCGGGGTCATGGGTCTGTCTGGCATCTGCGCCTCCTTCGGCAGCAGGATCTAGCTTTCGCGCGAGATAACGAAGCGCGCCGCTTCCCGCAAGGCATCCGCACGCGCACCGTAGGGCTCCAGCGCCGCCTCGGCCTCTTCAACCAGCGCTCCGGCCCGGGCCCGCGCGCCCTCCAGCCCCAGCAGCGAGACGAAGGTCGCCTTGCCGGCCTCGGCATCCTTGCGCAGGCGTTTTCCGGCCTTCTCGGCGTCGCCCTCTTCATCCAAGATGTCGTCGGCGATCTGAAAGGCAAGCCCCAGCGCCCGGGCATAGTCCGCCAAAGGCGCGATATCCGCCCCGGCCAGCCGGGCGCCGGCACAGGCCGCCCATTCGATCAGCGCCCCGGTCTTGCCCGCCTGCAACCGGGTGATCTCGTCCAGCGTCAGCGGCTCTGCCGCCGCCTCGGCGGCAATATCCAGCGCCTGACCCAGCACCATCCCCCGCGCCCCGGAGGCCCGCGCCAGGCTCAGCGCCAGATCGGCCCTTACAGCCGCATCACCGCACGCTTCCTGCGCCGCCAGTTCGAACGCCAGCGCCTGCAGCGCGTCGCCCGCCAGCACCGCGGTGCCGTCATCCCATTTCACATGCACCGTCGGCCGCCCGCGGCGCAGATCGTCGTCGTCCATGCAGGGCAGGTCGTCATGCACCAGGCTATAGGCGTGCAGCGCCTCGATCGCGCAGGCGGGCCAGATCGCGCGGTCCTCCGCCACATCGTGCAGCCGCGCGCTCTCCAGCACCAGAAACCCGCGCAGACGCTTGCCGCCTTCGGTGGCATAGCCCATCGCCTGCACCACCGGCAGGGCGTCGAGACCGCCCAGAACATGGTCGAAATGCGCCTGGATGCGCGCCGCATCCCCGGCCAGCCGTTCCGCGAACATTTACTGCCCTTCGACCGGCGTCGTGCCCGTGGGGTTGCCCTCGGCATCCAGCGTGATCGCCGCCACCTTCTCCTCGGCGCGCTTCAGCTCGTCCTCGCAGCGTTTCTTCAGCTTGGCGCCGCGATCGTACAGCGCGATGGATTCCTCCAGCGCCACATCGCCACGCTCCAGCCGGTCGACGACCGACTCCAGCTCTTTCATCGCCTGTTCAAAGCTCATCTCTTCGACGGGGGTCTCACTCATGTCGCGGCCTTCATCAGTTCTTCCACATGGCGTTTCGCCAGCTTTGCTACCGTGTTCAGATCATACCCGCCTTCGAGAGTCGAGACGATGCGCCCGCCGCACAGCTCCTCCGCCAACCCGCACAGATGGGCGGTGAGCCAGGAATAATCCTCATCCTCCCAGTTCAGCTGCGCCAGCGGGTCGTTGCGATGGGCATCGAACCCGGCCGAGATCACGATCAGCTCGGGCCGGAACGCGCGCAACCGCTCGGTCGCCGGGCCGCCCCAGGCGGCGCGCATCTCGGCGCTGCCGCTCTCGGGGGGCAGCGGCAGGTTCAGCACGTTGTTATGGCCGCCGGTCTCATCCGCCGTCCCGGTGCCGGGCCAGAGCGGTACCTGCTGGCTGGTGATCACCAGCGCGCGGGGCTCATCGCTCAACAGTTCCTGCGAGCCATTGCCGTGATGCACGTCGAAATCCACCACCGCCACGCGTTTCAGCCCGTGATGGTCCAGCGCATATTGCGCCGCCAAAGCGGCAGTGCCGAACAGGCAGAACCCCATCGGCGTCTCCGCCTCCGCATGATGCCCCGGCGGCCGCGTGGCGCAGAACGCATTGCCGACCTCGCCGCCCAGCACCATGTCGACCGCCCGCAGCGCCGCGCCCACCCCGCGATAGGCGGCGTCCAGCGATCCCGGCGACATCCAGGTATCCGCGTCCAGCTGCACGATGCGCGGCCCGGCCTCCTCGCTCGGCAGCTTGGCGCGCAGCTCGTCGAGATAGGATTTCGGATGCAGCCGCAGGATATCGTCCTCCGCCGCCATCGGCGCGGTGACCCGCATCAGGTCCAAGGGTTCCAGCGCATGCAGAACATGCTCCAGCCGCGCCACCTGCTCGGGGTGGCCGTCGGGGGTCTCGTGCCGCAGACAATCGGCATGGGTGATCAGGGCGGTGGTCATCGGGGCTCCCTCAAGTGCGCGCGCTGGCGTCTTTTTCTGGCTGAAAATATCCTCGCCGAAGGTATGAAATCGCCGCGCAGCGGCTCCGGCGCCTCAGTCCGGCGCCAGCATATAGCCCGCCCCGCGCACCGTCTGCAAATAGCGCGGCTGTTTCGGGTCCGGCTCGATCTTGCGCCTCAGCCGGGTGATCTGCACGTCCACCGCGCGTTCCTGCGCCTGGCCGCGGTCGCGGCCCAGGTCCTCGACCAGCTTGGCCCGGCTCACCGGCTCGCCCGGGCAGGCGGAAAAGATCCGCATCAGCTGGCTTTCGGTGGCGGTCAGCCGCACCAGTTCCTCGCCGCGCCACATCTCGCCGCGCTCGATGTCATAGCGGATCGGCCCCAGGTGCAGGATCTTCGGCACCGCCTGCGCCGCCGGCGTGTCGGGCATCCGCCGCAGGATCGCGTTGATCCGCAGCAGCAGCTCCTTCGGCTCGAACGGCTTGGCCAGGTAGTCGTCGGCGCCCGCCTCCAGCCCGGCGATGCGATGCTCGGTCTCGCCGCGCGCGGTCAGCAGCAGGATCGGCGTGTCCAGCCCCTCGCGCAGGCTGCGGGTCAGGCTGACGCCATCCTCGCCCGGCATCATCACATCCATCACGATCAGGTCGAATTCCAGCCCCGCCAGCACCCGGCGCGCATGCGCCGCATCGCGCGCCACGGTAACCAGGAACCCCTGCCGCATCAGGAACTTCCTGAGCAGATCGCGGATACGCTCATCGTCGTCGACGATCAGCAGATGCGCTTCCATGCCGTTCATCCGGTGGTGTCTCGCAGCCGGGTGTAGGTGCGGCGCATATCGGCATCCATCATCGCCTCCAGCACCTTGCGGAACCCCGCCACCGCCTCCGGCCCCGCCTCGCGGTAGGCGGCGCGCATCCGGGCGCGCTGGGCATCGGACAGCTGCGCCTCCAGCTCGTGCCCGGCATCGGTCAGGTAAAGATGGCGCTCGCGCTTGTCGAGGTGGCCGATCCGGCTCTCCACCAGCCCGTCGGCGATCAGCGTGCGCAGCACCCGGTTCAGCGATTGCTTGGTCACGCCGAGGATCGTCAGCAGGTTGTTCACCGTGGTCCCCGGCACCCGGTTGATGAAGTGGATCGCCCGGTGATGCGCCCGCCCATAGGACATGTCGGCCAGGATCCGGTCGGGATCGGCGGTAAAGCCGCGATAGGCAAAGAATATTGCCTCGATGCCCTGACGCAGCTGCTCGTCAGTGAGAAACAGCAGGTTTTCGCCGCTGTGGACCTGCGCCGTGCGCCCATCTGTCATGGTTTTCTCCGCCCCTGTTGCGCGCTCAAATTGAGTTTACGTCAGTCTTATTGACATTCCAAGACCGAACCGATATCGAATCGCATCTTTTGCGCAACTTTATGTCCGCTTCGGACGTAACTTGGCAACAAATGGAAACCACGCAAGCAGATGGAGAGCGTGACATGTCGGGATATGATGACCGCGACGGCAAGATCTGGATGGATGGCAAGCTGATCGACTGGCGCGAGGCGAACGTACATATTCTGACCCACGCCATGCATTACGCCTCCTCGGTGTTCGAGGGCGAGCGCTGCTACAACGGCAAGATCTTCCGCGGCGTCGAACACTCCGAGCGCCTGCGCAACTCGGCGCAGCTTCTGGACATGGAAATCCCCTACACGGTCGAACAGATCGAGGCGGCGAAATACGCCATGCTGGAGGCCAACGGCTGGACCGACGCCTATGTGCGCGCCGTGGCCTGGCGCGGCGCCGGCGAAGACATGGGTGTCTCCGCCTCGCGCAACCCGGTGCGGCTGGCGGTCGCCGGCTGGGAATGGGGCGCCTATTACGGCGACGCCAAGATGAAGGGCGCCAAGCTCGACATCTCGAAATGGAAACGCCCCAGCCCCGAGACGATCCCGGTCAATGCCAAGGCCGCCGGCCTCTACATGATCTGCACCATGTCCAAGCACGCGGCAGAGGCCAAGGGCTGCTCGGACGCGCTGTTCATGGATTACCGCGGCTACGTGGCCGAGGCGACCGGCGCCAATATCTTCTTCGTCAAGGACGGCGAGGTGCATACGCCGACGCCCGACTGCTTCCTCAACGGGCTGACCCGGCAGACCGTGATCGGCATGCTGGAGGAGAAGGGCATCAAGGTCCACGAACGCCACATCGAACCGGGCGAGATGGAAAGCTTCCAGCAATGCTGGCTGACCGGCACCGCCGCCGAGGTCACGCCGGTGGGCCAGATCGGCGACTACAACTTCGAGGTCGGCGCGCTGACCCGCGATATCGCCGAGAGCTACGAACAACTGGTGCGGAGCTGACGCGCAGGGCGGGACCCGAGTATTTTTACAAAGAAGAAGCAGGGGGCGTTGCGGCGCCCCCTTGCGCGTCTATGCGGAGGTGGAAAACGGCGCAGTCGCTGATCCGGCGTTTTGCCCGGCCAAAGGCCGGGCCGCGCCCGACCCTCCCCCCGGGAGGGCGCATTGCGGGCGTGACGCGCCGAATTAATGTTCAGCGGCGCGACGGCGTTTTGCCCCGCTCATTAGGAGTGACGCGCCCATCCAGGGTCGGGCGCGGCCCTCAATGCATCAGTCAAGCACATGCCGGGGCTCCGCCCATTCGGCCCTGAAACGCTCCCCCGGAGCGTTTCCGAGACAGACCTCACCCCTCGACCCCCACCAGCGCCGCTGATTTCCCCAGCTTCTCCAACATGTCCAGACAGGCCTGCATCTGGTCGAGGCTGACGAATTCGTCTGGCTTGTGCGCCTGGTCGATCGAGCCGGGCCCGCAGACCACCACCGACATCCCGAGCTTCTGGAACAGCCCGGCCTCGGTGCCGAACGGCACCACATGCGCCCCGTTCGCCCCCACCAGCCGCGAGACCAGGTCACGCGCCGCGTTGTCGTCCATCGGCATCAGCCCGGCGACCTCGCCGATCACCTCGGTCTCGATCGAGGCATCGGCGCAGATCGCCCGCATCCCCGGCAGCAGCTCGCGTTCCACGTACTCCGCCACCGCCTGCTTGACGAACTCCATGTCGGCGTCCTGCACCGGGCGCATTTCCCAATCCACCTCGGCCTTGCCGGCGATCACGTTATGCGCCACGCCGCCGGCGATCCGGCCCACGTTCAGCGTGGTCCAGGGCGGGTCGAAGCGGCCCCCCGCCGGCGCCCGCTGCATCAGCGCCTGGCGCAGCTCCATCAGCCGGCCGACATAGCGCGCCGCGTATTCCGCCGCGTTCACCCCGCATTCGGGCGCCGATCCGTGCCCCTCCATCCCGGAGAACCGCACGGTGTATTCGCAGCAGCCCTTGTGCCCCTCGATCACCCGCATCAGCGTCGGCTCGCCGATCACCGCCATCGACGGCCGCAGCTCGCGCTTTTCCAGCTCCGGCACCAGCGCCCGGGCACCGAGGCAGCCGACCTCCTCGTCATAGGTAAAGGCGAAATGCACCGGCCGCCGCAGCCGCGCCTTGGCATAGGTCTGCGCCATCACCGTGGCGGCGGCGATAAACCCCTTCATGTCGCAGGCGCCGCGGCCGAACAGCCGCCCGTCCTCGTTGCGCAGGGCAAACGGATCACCGGACCAGTCCTGGTCCTCCACCGGCACCACGTCGGTATGACCCGACAGCACGATGCCCCCCGGCGCCTCCGGCCCGATGGTGGCGAACAGGTTGGCCTTGCACCCGGTCGGATCGGAAAACACCTCGACCCGCGCGCCGGCCGTTTCCAGCCGCTCCGCCAGCTCGGCGATCAGCGCCAGGTTGCTGTCGGCCGACACCGTCGGATGCGCGATCATCCGGTCCAGCAGCGCCACGGTTTCCTTCAGACGCCCGCTCATGGCTTCACGAACAGCTTTCGCGGCCGGTTGCAGAAGGTCTCCGCTGGCCCCTCGTCGCGGATCAGCATGCTCTCGGTGATCTCCAGACCCCAGTCGAACATCCACAGCCCGGGCATGAAGTGAAAGGTCATCCCCGGTTCCAGCACTGTCTCGTCCTCCGACCGCAGCGAGATCGTCCGCTCGCCCCAGTCCGGCGGATAGCTCAACCCGATCGGATAGCCGCAGCGCGCGCTGCGCTCGATCCCGGCCCGCTCCAGCGGTTCGGCCAGCGCATTGGCAATGTCACAGGCGCGGTTGCCCGGCCGCGCCGCGTCCAGTCCGGCCTCCAGCCCCTCGATCAGCGCCTCCTCGGCGCGCAGCAGGAAATCCGGCGGCGTGCCCAGGAAAATGGTCCGGCAGAACGGCGCGTGATAGCGCCGGTAACAGCCCGACACCTCGAAGAAGGTCGCATGCCCGGTCTCGAACGGGCGGCCGTCCCAGGTCAGGTGCGGCGCGGCGGCATCGGGTCCCGAGGGCAGCAGCGGCACGATCGCCGGGTAATCGCCCCAGGCCCCGTCGACACCGCGAATCGCGTCGCGGAAGATCTCGGCCACCACCTCGTTCTTCGGCAGCCCGGGCTCGACCCGCTCGAACAGCCCGTCGACGATCTTTTCCGAAATCGCAGCCGCCTTGCGCATGAAGCCGATCTCTTCGGCCGACTTCACCGCACGCTGCCAGTTGACCAGCCCGGTGGCATCGACCCAGAACACCTGCGCCAGGGTTTCCTTCAGCGTTTCAAAGGCCTTGGCCGAGAAATAGTAGTTGTCCATCTCGACGCCGATGCGGCCCTGCTCCAGCCCCAGACCGGCCAGCCGCGCGGCCAGCTCCTGCATCGGGTGGCGCTCGGTCGACTGCACGTAATTATCGGCGTAATCCCAGACCCGCTCCGGCTCCATCCACACGGTGCGCAGGGCGCCGTTGGCGTCCTGATTGCGCCCCCACCAGATCGGGTCCTCGTCCGGCAGGATGATCACCCCCTGATGCACATAAAATGACCAGCCGTCGTATCCGGTCAGCCAGGCCTGATTCGACGGATCGGTGACAAACAACGCATCCAGGCCGCGTTCGGCCATTTCGTTGCGGGTCAGATCCAGCCGACGCCGGTATTCGGCATGGGTGAAAGGCAAATCGTTCGCACTCATTTCGCGCCCCGTTAAACTGTGGTGAAGCCGGCCCATATGGACACATGGAGCGGCCCCGACAAATCATTTTTTCACCAGGCGCAGACCCGGCGCAGGCCCAGAGCAGAGCGCGCGAAACGGCGATCCGGTCTGCTGAAAAAAGCGGCACCGCATCATGTTGTGGCACGACATTTTCGAGCCACTATAGAGACTGTCAATCTCACCCGCGAATGGGACCGATCCAGTCCTTTTTTCTCAAACGGGTTGCACAAAGGCGGCTAACAGGTTTTATTTCCTTACAGAAAGCGGCGCAGACCGCGGCATAACGATTAAACGGGGAGCCACTCTTGGCCGATACATCAAGCAACGATGCGTTCGTTGAATTCGAGCGCGTGCAGAAAAGCTATGATGGCGAAACTCTAGTCGTCAAAGACCTCAACCTGACAATGCCGAAGGGCGAGTTTCTGACGATGCTTGGCCCCTCGGGCTCCGGCAAGACCACCTGCCTGATGATGCTCGCCGGCTTCGAGACCGCCACCCACGGCGAGATCAAGCTCGACGGCAAGCCGATCAACAACATCCCGCCGCACAAGCGCGGCATCGGCATGGTGTTCCAGAACTACGCCCTGTTCCCGCACATGACGATCAACGAGAACCTCAGCTTCCCGCTGGAGGTCCGCAAGATCGGCAAGTCCGAGCGCGAGCAAAAGGTCAAACGCGCCCTCGACATGGTCGAGATGGGCGCCTTCGGCGGCCGCCGCCCGGCGCAGCTTTCGGGCGGTCAGCAACAGCGGATCGCGCTGGCCCGCGCGCTGGTGTTCGAACCCGAGCTGGTTCTGATGGACGAACCGCTGGGCGCGCTCGACAAGCAGCTGCGCGAAAAGATGCAGTTCGAGATCACCGACCTGGCCCACCGCTTGGGCATCACCGTGGTCTACGTGACCCACGACCAGACCGAGGCGCTGACCATGTCGGACCGCGTCGCCGTGTTCGACGACGGCCGCATCCAGCAGATCGCGCCGCCCGATGAGCTCTACGAGAGCCCGCAAAACAGCTTCGTCGCCCAGTTCATCGGCGAGAACAACACGCTCGAAGGCACCGTGAAGGAGCTCAAGGACGACCTCGCGCTGGTCCAGCTCGACGATGGCGAGCTGATCGACTGCATGCCGGTCAACGTCTCCGCCGTGGGCGAGCGCACCAAGGTGTCGATCCGCCCCGAGCGTGTCGAGTTCCAGAAGGACCGCCTGAAGGAGGGCGCCCATCTGCTCAAGGCCGAGGTCAAGGAATTCATCTATATGGGTGACGTGTTCCGCACCCGCCTGAGCGTTGCCGGCAACGATGATTTCATCATCAAGTCCCGGAACGCTCCGGATCAGGTCCGGCTGAAGCCCGGCGAACAGATCGAGATCGGCTGGCTTCCCGAGGATTGCCGGGCGCTCGACGCTTAAGCACACCTGTGCCGCAGCCCCGGCGTGCAGACCGGGGACGAATAAGGAAACGCGAAAACCACACCGCGATAACCACAAGGAGAGTCTAACTATGAAAACCAAGTTCATTGCAGCACTGGCCGCAAGCACGGCGCTGATGGCGCCGATGGCGATGGCCGAGGATATGGCCAACGAACTGACCCTGGTCAGCTGGGGCGGCGCCTATCAGAAATCCCAGGTCCGCGCCTATGCCGAGCCCTATGCGGCGATGCATCCCGAGGTGCAAATCATCTGGGACGAAAGCTCGGCCGAAGCGGTCGCCAAGCTGCGCGCCATGAACGAGGCCGGCAACGTCACCTGGGATCTGGTCGACGTCGTCGCTGCCGACGCCATCCGCCTGTGCGACGAAGGCCTGGCGATGGAAATCGACCCGGAAGAAGACCTGGCCGCCGCGCCCGACGGCACCTCGGCCGAGGACGACTTCGGCGATCTGCTGGTCTCCGACTGCTTCATTCCGCAGATCGTGTACTCGACCACCTTCGGCTACCGCACCGACCTGGTCGGCGACAACGCGCCGGATGACATCTGCGACGTGTTCGACCTCGAAGCCTACCCGGGCAAGCGCGCGCTGGAGAAGCGTCCGATCAACAACATGGAATGGGCCCTGCTCTGCGACGGCGTCGCCAAGGACGAAGTCTATGACGTTCTGGCCACTCCGGAAGGTCAGGAAAAGGCGCTGGCCAAGCTCGACACCATCAAGGACAGCGTGATCTGGTGGTCCGCCGGTGCCGACACCCCGCAGCTGCTCGCCGACGGCGAAGTGGTGATGGGCTCCACCTACAACGGCCGCCTGTTCTCGGTGATCGAAGAGCAGAAACAGCCGGTCGCCATGCTGTGGGACGCGCAGGTGTTCGACCTCGACGGCTGGATCGTCCCCGAAGGTCTGCCGGCCGACCGTCTGGCCCGGGTGAAGGACTTCCTCAAGTTCGCCACCGACACCCAGCGCCTGGCCGATCAGGCCAAGTACATCTCCTACGGCCCGGCCCGTGCCTCCTCGGCACCGCTGGTTGGCAAGCACGCCGACCTCGGCATCGAGATGGCGCCGCATATGCCGACCGATCCGGCCAACGCCAAGAACACGTTCCTCTATAACTACGAGTTCTGGGCCGACTACCGCGACGACATCGACGCCAAGTTCCAGGCGTGGCTGGCCAAGTAAGGCCCTGTCGTAACGATTGACGGATGGGCCCGGGCCCCGGGCCCATCCTCTCCCGCCCTGCAGGGGCGCCGCACCGCAGCGGCGAGACAATAACACCTCCCCGCAGGACTACCGCCCCGCCGTTTCCGGGGCACGGAACTTGAACGCCGCGCGGCCGACAGCGCCAAACCCGTGGCGGAGGGCACGTATATGAGCGATCTCAAAGGCACCGGCCAGCAGACGGCCGACGCACCCACACCCGAAGACGCGTTTCACGAGGCCGCCGCACTGGCCGGCCGCGAACAGGCCCACGCCCACGCCCCCGGCGGCGCGGCGAACGGTCCGGTCCTTGCCGCCGACGGCACCCCGCTCAAGCGCAGCCTGAACCGCGCGCTCCGGATGCAGAAGATGCGCGCGCTGGCGCTGATCGCGCCGCTGCTGATCTTCGTGCTGGTCACCTTTATCGCGCCGATCGCCGACATGCTGTTCCGCTCGGTCGAAAACCAGATCGTCTCCGAAACCCTGCCCGAAACCGTGGTGGCGCTGGCAGACTGGGATTCCGAGACCGGCGAGGCCCCCGGCGAAGCCGTGTTCGAGGCCTTCTACGTCGATCTGTTCCTGGCCGAGGCGCAGAAGCTGCACACCCGCCTCGGCACCCGCCTGAATTACGAAAAGACCGGCCTGTCGTCGCTGATGCGCAAATCCGGCCGCCGCGTCGGCCGCTTTGACACCGATGTCTACACCGACCAGTTCACCGCGCTCGACGCCAGCTGGGAAGATCCCGCAAGCTGGGTCGCGATGATGGACGACAGCGGCAACCGCACCGCGCTGCCGTTCACCGCCCGCAGCTGGGACCGCTGGACCGCCTATCTGGCCACAGAAGGCGACGACCCCGCCAAGGAGGATATCGAGGATTTCCTCTTCACCACCCTCTATCTCGACCTGATGCAGACCGCCGGCACCGGCGCCGGCGATCCCCGCATCGCCGCGGCGGCCAAGGCCGTCTCCGGGTTCGAAACCGTCAGCCTGGCGGAGCAATTCGCCGACGCCGACAAGGACTGGATGGACCCGGAGGTCTGGGGCACGATCAAGGCCTTCTCGCCCAACTATACCGGCGGCTACTTCCTCAACGCCGTCGACATGCAGAAAACCCCGCATGGGGTCGAGGCGCGCCCCGAGAACCAGCAGATCTATCTGATGCTGTTCAAACGCACCCTGTTCATGTCGCTGGTGATCACCATCTCCTGCATCGCGCTGGGCTACCCGGTGGCCTGGATCCTGGCCAACCTGCCGGCGCGCACCGCCAACCTGCTGATGATCCTGGTGCTGCTGCCGTTCTGGACCTCGCTGCTGGTGCGGACCTCTGCCTGGAAGGTGATGCTGCAACAGCAGGGCGTGATCAACGACACCCTGGTCTGGCTCGGCCTGGTGGCCGACGATTCCCGCCTGGTGATGATCAACAACCAGTTCGGCACCGTGGTGGCGATGACGCATATCCTGCTGCCGTTCATGATCCTGCCGCTCTACTCGGTGATGCAGACCATCGCGCCCACCTACCTGCGCGCCGCGAAATCGCTGGGCGCCACCAACTGGACGGCGTTCTGGCGGGTCTATTTCCCGCAATCGGTGCCGGGCATCGGCGCCGGCTCGATCCTCGTCTTCATCCTGTCGATCGGCTACTACATCACGCCGGAGATCGTCGGCGGCACCACCGGGACGTTCATCTCGAACCGGATCGCCTATCACATCTCCAGCTCGCTCAACTGGGGTCTGGCCGCTGCGCTCGGGTCCATCCTGCTGGGCGCCGTGATGCTGCTCTACTACGTCTACGACAAGATCGTCGGCATCGATAACGTGAAGCTGGGGTAACGGCGATGACCCATCAAACTCAAACCTGTTCCCGCCCCGCCGCACCGGCCGGCATCATTCGCAACGGAGGCTGAGACGTGGCTGCACTGACCCCGATTTCCCGCACACCCGTCAGTTTCTACGTGCCGGTCGTGGCCGCCGCGGGCGCCTTCGCCGGGCTGTTCGTCGGCACCGCGCAGGGCAGCGGCCTGCTGGGCATCCTCGGCGGCGCCGCGCTGACGGCGATCCTGGCGTTTATCGTCACCACCATGATCCAGAACGAAAAGGCGATGCGCTGGGCGATTGCCGCGCTCTTCGTGGTCGGCGGCTTCCTGCTCGGCGGGCTGCCCGGCCTCATCCTCGGCGCCGGTTTCGGCTGGTTCTTCGGCTGGTTCACCTTCTGGCTGTTCGAGGGCCGCTACCGCGCCCGGCTGGCGCCCTATCTGACCCCCGGCCAGGTGCTGTGGCATTATACCTTCCGGGTGATCTGCGGCGCGATCCTGGTGTTCCTGATCACGCCGATCCTGGTGGTGATGCCGCTCAGCTTCAACGCCGAGGATTTCTTTACCTTCACGCCGGAGATGCTGCGGCTCGATCCCGAGGGCTACTCGCTCAAGCACTACCGCGATTTCTTCACCAACAACGACTGGCAGCAGGCGCTGCGCAACTCGGTGATGATCGCGCCGGTGGCGACGCTGCTGTCGGTCAGCTTCGGTACGCTGGCGGCGATCGGGCTCAGCTCGGAACACGTGCCGTTCCGCCGCCCGATCATGGCGATCCTGATTTCGCCGATGATCGTGCCGCTGATCATCTCGGCGGCGGGGATGTATTTCTTCTATTCGCGCATCGGGCTGCAGGGCACCTATTTCGGCGTCGTGCTGGCGCATGCCGCGCTGGGCATCCCCTTCGTGATCATCACCGTGACCGCGACGCTGGTGGGCTTCGACCGGTCGCTGACCCGGGCCGCGGCCAACATGGGGGCCGATCCGGTGACCACCTTCTTCCGGGTGCAGATGCCGCTGATCCTGCCGGGGGTGATTTCCGGCGGCCTGTTCGCCTTCATCACCTCGTTCGACGAGGTGGTCGTGGTGCTCTTCGTCGGCTCCGCCGGGCAGAAGACGCTGCCGTGGCAGATGTTCACCGGCCTGCGCGAACAGATCAGCCCCACCATCCTCGCCGTGGCGACGATCCTGGTGGCGATCTCGATCTGCCTCCTCACCGTGGTCGAGCTGCTGCGCCGCCGCTCCGAGCGCCTGCGCGGCATGTCCCCGAGTTAAGCCCGGACTTGGACCAGACACGAGGGGCGCCGATCCGAAAGGACCGGCGCCCCGTTCTGTTGCCCAGCCCGGAATCAAGGCGCGCAGCGCCGCCGGGCAGCGCCCGACCGCCCCCATGGGCGGGCGCTCCTCTGACCTTTCCACGCAGAACTGACGCCCGATGTGGCCGTGACCATAAAGTGACGCCTCCACACCGTAGAAGCGCCCACCCGCGGTCGCGCGCCGCCCTCTGTTGAGCGATCACAATCGCGTGCGGATTAACCCTTCGGAGCGGGCGAAAACCGTCTTTCGGCGCGTTCTGTACAAAACGCGCCAAAAACTCCCCAATTCCCCGAAAGCAGGCCCGGGCAGGGCGGGGCGATCCGTACAAAACGGCCCCGAAACTCCCCAATCCGGCCGCCCGCGCGGCGCAAACACGCCCCGCGACTCAGCCCGAACCGCGGGTTAACGCCCCGCGCGCCCTCACCGCAGCCGCTTCAGCAGATCCAGCGAGGCATAGCCATCCGGCATCAGCCCGTTGGCCAGCTGATAGGCCCGCACCGCCGCCGTCGTCTTCGGCCCGATCCGCCCGTCGACCCCCGCGGTCGGGAACCCCCGCGCCGTCAGCCGCTCCTGCATTTCCTTGCGCTCGGCGAAGTTCAGCGCCCGGTCTCCGCGCGGCCACTCGGCCTGGATCGGCGGACCGCCGGCGATCCGGTCGGCCAGATGCCCCACCCCGATCACATAGGCATCCGCCGCGTTATACCGCTCGATCACCCGGAAATTGTCGAACACCATGAAGGCCGCGCCATGCCCCCCGGCGGGCAGCAGGATCGCCGCCTTGCCGTGGTCGGCAACCGCCCGCCCGTTCACGCCGGTCACCCCCAGTTTCGCCCACTCCCGGGGCGATTTGGTGATCTTGCGCTGCGCCAGGCCAAAGTCAAAATCTTGTGGCAGCCGCACCTCGACCCCCCAGGGCTGGCCTTTGGTCCAGCCGAACCGCTTGAGATAGGCAGCGGTGGAGGCCAGCGCGTCGGTGGGGTCGTCGGACCAGATATCGCGCCGCCCGTCGCCGGTGAAATCCACCGCGTATTCCAGGTAGGAGGTGGGCATGAACTGGGTGTGCCCCATCGCCCCCGCCCAGCTTCCGGTCATCCGCTCCGGCGTGGTGTCGCCGCTTTGCAGGATGCGCAGCGCGGCGATCAGCTGGCTCTCGAAGAACTTGGCCCGCCGCCCGTCGAACGACAGCGTCGCCAGCGACCGGATCAGGGGGTCGGAGCCGCGGAAACTGCCATAGGCGCTCTCCATGCCCCAGATCGCCAGCACGATCTCCTTCTCCACGCCGTAGCGCCGCTCGATCCGGTTAAGGGCAGCGCGGTGTTCCTCCAAGGCCTTGCGCCCATTGGAAATTCTCTGCTCCGAGGCGGCGCTGTCCAGATAGTCCCAGATCTGTTTGGTGAACTCCGACTGGCTGCGATCGCGCCGGATCACCTCGGCATCGTAGGTCACCCCGGCAAAGGCCCGGTCCAGCACGTCGCGGCGAATGCCCTGCGCCGCCGCCCGGGTCCGGAACGCGCCGATCCAGTTCTGAAAGCGGACGTTTTCGGCATGCAGATCGCCGGGCTGGGGCTCCTCCGGCCGCAGGCTGGGCCGCAGCGATACCAGCACCGAGGACGAGGCCCGCTGCACGGTGTCGGGCGCCACGATGGGGCGGGGAATCGGGTGAAGAGAGGTCTTAACGCCCTCTGCAACAAGGGGATTTGCCCCAATCAGGGCCAACCCCGCGGCACGTAACCAAACACGCATTTTCTGTTGTCCTGCTCGACTGTTTTGCCGGAATCATAGCGCGAAAACCGGTTTCGCGAAAGCGGCGCGTCAAGCAGGCAGGCAGGGGTGGCGGGTTTGAGCCTGGCGGCCGGGCGGCTCAGCGCCGCCGGCGCAGCTTGCGCTTGGTCTTCTCGGCCTTTTTCCGCGCCTGACCCGCCTTGCGCTTGGGCGCGCGCCCGCGGCTGGGGCTAGGTCCCCGCGGCAAGGCCTTGTCTTCCAAGGACAAAAGCTCCAGCTCCAGCCCCCCGGTTACCGGCGCGGCCTCCACCAGCCGCACGGTCACGCGCAGCCCGACAGCGATGGTCAGCCCGGTGTCCGCGCCCATCAGCGTTCCTGCCTCGCTGTCGAAATGGAAATACTCCCGCCCCAGCGTGCGGACCGGGATCAGCCCGTCGGCGCCGGTCTCGTCCAGTTTCACGAAGGCGCCGAAGCGGGCAATGCCGCTGATCCGGCCGGTGAATTCATTGCCCACCCGTTCGCTCAGATAGGCGGCGAGATAGCGGTCGGTGGTGTCGCGCTCGGCCATCATCGAGCGCCGCTCGGTTTCCGAGATATGTTCGGCGGTCCGGTCCAGTTGTTCGATCTCTTCCGGCGTCAGCCCGTCCTTGCCCCAGCCGTGCGCGGCGATCAGCGCCCGGTGCACGATCAGGTCGGCATAGCGCCGGATCGGCGAGGTGAAATGCGCGTAATGCGCCAGCGCCAGGCCGAAATGGCCAAAGTTTTCAGGGCTGTAATAGGCCTGTGTCATCGACCGCAGGGTCGAGATGTTGATCAGCTCGGCGTCATCGGTTCCGGCCGCCTGATCCAGCAGCGCGTTCAGGTGCCGGGTTTGCAGCACCTGCCCCTTCGCCAGTGTCAGCCCGGCGGCCTGCGCCGTCTCGCGCAGCGCCTCCAGCTTCTCCGGGTTGGGTTCTTCGTGCACCCGGAACAGCAGCGGCGAGCGTTTCGCGATCAGCGTCTCGGCGGCGGCGACGTTGGCGAGGATCATGAACTCCTCGATCAGCCGGTGGGCATCCAGCCGGTCGCGGAAATTGACCGAGCCGACCCTGCCGTCCTCGGTCAGCACGATGCGGCGTTCCGGCAGGTCGAGGTCGAGCGGCTGGCGCAGCTCCCGCGCGTTGTGCAGGGCGCGGTAGGCGGCGTAGAGCGGTTCCAGAACCGGCTCCAGCAGCGGTTCGGTCCGCTCGTTCGGGGTGCCGTCGATGGCCTCCTGCACCTCGGCATAATTCAGCGCGGCGGCAGAGCGCATCAGCCCGCGCACGAACTTGTGGCCGATCTTGTGACCCTGGGCGTCGATCTGCATCCGCACGGCGACGCAGGCGCGCGGTACGTTTTCGTGCAGCGAGCACAAATCGCCCGACAGCCGGTCGGGCAGCATCGGCACCACCCGGTCGGGGAAATAGGTGGAGTTGCCGCGTTTCTTCGCCTCGCGGTCCAGCGCGCTGCCGGTGCGGACGAAGGCGGCGACATCGGCGATGGCGACCCAGATGACGAAGCCGCCGGGGTTCTTGGGGTCGTCGTCCGGCTGCGCGAGGCAGGCATCGTCGCGGTCGCGCGCATCGACCGGGTCGATGGTAATGAGCGGCAGGTCGCGCAGGTCCTCGCGCCCGCTCAGCCCCACGGGCTTGCAGCCGTCGGCCTCGGCGACGACCTCGTCGGGAAAGGCATCGGGAATGCCGTGCTGGTGGATGGCGATCAGCGATACCGCCTTGGGCGCCGAGGGATCGCCCAGACGCTCGACGATGCGGGCGCGCGGCAGGCCCATGCGGCCCTTGGGGCCCGATTGCTCGGCCTCCACCAGCTCGCCGTCCCTGGCGCCGTGGCGGGCCTCCTCCGGTACCGTCCACTCGGTGCTGGTGCCCTTGTCGATCGGCAGGATGCGGCCGCCCTCGGCGCCCTTGCGGAAGACCCCCAGAACCCGCTTGGGGTTGGTGCCGATGCGGCGGATCAGCCGGGCCTCGTAATTGTGGTCGGCCTCGTGCACATGGGTCAGGCGCGCCAGGATGCGGTCGCCATCGCCCAGCGCCGGGTCGGAGGCGCGGGGGACCACCAGAACGATGGGCTCCACCCCTTCGCCATGCCACTCCAGCGGGCGCGCGAAGAGGTCGCCGTCGGCATCGGGCCCCTTGACCTGCAGCACGGTCACGGGCGGCAGGCTGTCGGGGTCGCGATAGGTTTTCTTGCGCTTTTCCAGGTGGCCCTCGGCCTCGAGCTCTTTGAGAACCCGTTTCAGGTCGATCCGGTCAGCCCCCTTGATCCCGAACGCCTTGGCGATATCGCGTTTGGAGGCCTGGGTGGGGTGGGCGGAAATCCACTCGAGGATTTCCTGTTTTGAGGGAATGCGCGTCATGTCTTTGCCTAGCACGGCGGGCCGGGGACGTCATGGCGAAAAGCGACGGCGCGGGGGAGGGGGCGCCGGAATCCGGCGCGAATTCCCGCCCGAAACCCGACGCGGAATTGAGGGGGCTCAACCGGATGCGCGGGAGCCGGGCAAATGGGTCATTTTTCCGATCTGCTTTCCGCGCCGGAGAACGGCCTGGCGGCGCAGATCGGCGGCGCAGTCGACATCGCTGAGCAGGTCCGCCAGCCCGACGCGCCGTCCGGGCAGGGTGGTAAGACTGTCGGCAAGGGCATGTTCGCTGGACCAACGCGCGCCCCTGAACAGGTCGCGCGGCAGGCGGTTGGGGTGTTTTGCACCCACCAGCCAGAAGCCGCCGTCCATGGCCGGGGCAAAGACCGCATCGTGGTTGCCGAGCAGGGCGAAGGCATGCGCGATATGGGCGGGGGTGACGCCGGGAATGTCGGAGCCGATCAGGCAGACCGGGCCGCGCGGCGGCAGCTGGAGCAGCCGCAGCATCCGCTGGCCCAGATCGCCATGCCCCTGTGCAACGCGCGGCAGATCCCCGGGCCAGAGCCGCGAGGCCGCCTCCCGGTCCGGCGCCACCGCCAGCAGGATCCGCCAGCGCGGATCGCGCAGCCGGCGCAGCAGCCGGGTGCATTGGTGCCGGTACCACCAGGCCGCAGGCACTGGACCGATCTCGCGCCCCAGCCGGGTTTTTACCCGGCCCGGGCGTGGCGCTTTCACCATCACGATCAGGGTGCCGCGCATCGGGCCGCGCCTCAGGCGAAGTAATCCTTCAGGATGCGGGTATAGATCGCCTTGAGCTGGTGGATCTGCTCCACCGGCACCCGCTCGTCGACCTGATGCATGGTCTTGCCGACCAGTCCGAATTCCACCACCGGGCAGTGGTCCTTGATGAAGCGCGCGTCCGAGGTGCCGCCGGTGGTCGACAGCTCCGGCATCACGCCGGTCTCGGCCTCGACGGCCGCCGCGACCAGATCGGAGAGCGGCCCCGGCGGGGTGAGGAAGCTTTCGCCGGAGATCTTCACCTTCATCTCCACCGCGACGCCGAATTCCTCGGCGACCTTGTCCGCCTCGGCCCGCAGCCAGTCGCTCAGGCCGGCACCGGTATGGGTGTCGTTGAAGCGGATGTTCACCGCGCCGGTGCATTGCGCCGGGATCACGTTATTGGCCGGGTTGCCGGTGTCGATGGTCACCACCGCCAGCGTCGAGGGATCGAAATGGTCGGTGCCACGGTCCAGCTCGTGGCTGGCCAGCCGGTCCATCAGCCGCGCCATCGCGGGCAGCGGATTCCTGGCCCGGTGCGGATAGGCCGAGTGCCCTTGCACGCCCACCACGGTGAACCAGGCGGTCATCGAGCCGCGGCGGCCGATCTTGATCATCTCGCCCATGGTGCTGGGGCAGGTGGGTTCGCCCACGATGCAGACCGACATCGCCTCGCCTGCTTGCGCCATGTAGTCGAGCAGGGCGGTGGTGCCGTCGACCGCGTCGCCCTCCTCATCGCCGGTTATCGCCAGGATCACCGCGCCGTCGGGGGGCGTTTCGGTGACGAAATCGACGGCGGCGGCGGCAAAGGCGGCAACGCCCGATTTCATATCCGTGGCACCGCGCCCGTACAGGATCCCGTCCTTTTCCACCGCGCCGAAGGGCGGCACCGTCCAGGCCGCCTCGTCGCCCACCGGCACCACGTCGGTATGGCCGTTGAAGCCAAAGGTTTTCGCGTGTCCCTTGTCGCCCCAGCGGGCAAACAGGTTGGCCACCCCGCCGCGATCGGCACGGGTGCAGGCGAAGCCGGCGCCGCTCAGCACCTGTTCCAGCAGCACCAGCGCGCCGCCTTCCTCCGGGGTGACCGAGGGGCAGCGGATCAGGTCGGCGGTGAGGCGGGCGGGGTCGATCTTGGGCATCAGGGCGGTCCTTTGCATTGGCGGTCTCGGGCGGCGCCAAATTGGGCCGAAACGGGCGCGAAGCCAACCCCACGCGTCCCGACAGACGCCTGCGGCTTGCCGCAGCGCCGGTTTCTGCGTAATCAGCATGAAAAACGGGGACAGATGACCAGATTTTTCGCTGCCTTTCTGCTGGGCCTTTCGCTGTGGGTGCAATGCGCCGCGGCGCAGACCCTGTCGGTGACCACGGTCACCCGGCCGCCCTTCTCAATGGCAGAGGGCGGGCAGGAGAGCGGGTTTTCGATGGATCTGCTCGCCGCGCTGGCCGAGGCGCTGGGCTGGGATTATCGCGTCGAGCGGGTGGAGCAGTTCGGCGACATGCTGGTCAGTGTCACCGATGGCAGCGCCGATCTGGCGATCGCCAATATCTCCATCACCGCGGCGCGCGAACGGGTGCTGGATTTCAGCCAGCCGATCTTCGAAGCCGGGCTGCAGATGATGGTGCCCGCCGACGAGGCGCCGGGATCGTCGCTGTGGCGGGCGGTGCTGTCGCGCGACCTGCTGCTGGCGATCGGCGCGGCCTTCCTGCTGCTTCTGGGCGGCGGCATGCTGATGTGGCTGTTCGAACGCCGCGCCCAGCCCTATTTCGATCGACCGGTGCATGAGGCCTGGTTCCCCTCGTTCTGGTGGGCGCTGAACCTGGTTGTCAACGGCGGCTTCGAGGAACGGGTGCCGCGCACCCTGCTGGGCCGGCTCTTTGGCGTGATCCTGGTGATTTCCTCGCTGTTTATCGTCTCGGTCTTCGTCGCCAAGATCACCTCGGTGATGACGGTGGAGGCGATCAGCGGATCGGTAAACTCGGTCAACGACCTCTACGGCAAGCGGGTGGCCACCATCGAGGGCTCCACCGCCGCCGGCTTCCTCGACCGGCGCGAGGTGGGGTTCGACAGCTATGACGGGTTGCAGCCGCTGTTGCGCGCCTTCGAGGAAGGCAAGGCCGATGTGGTGGTCTTCGACGCGCCGATCCTGTCGTTTTACGCCAGTCACGAGGGGCGCGATCTGGCGCGGCTGGCCGGGCCGGTGTTCCTGCGGGAGAACTACGGCATGGCCTTTCCCACCGGCAGCCCGCTGGTCGAAGAGGTCAACCGCGCGCTGCTGGCCCTGCGCGAGGACGGCACCTATGACCGGATTTATCGCAAGTGGTTCGGATCGCGGCGCTGAGCCGCTCCTGAGGTCCGCCTGACGGCAGCAGCCGCCCGTGGCTCAGTGCAGGATGTCCTCGGCCTCCGGCGCATCGCCGAAATAGGGCGTCATCTGCGCCACGATCACCGCATTCTCATCCAGCGCCCTCTGCATCAGCGCGCGTTCCTCGCCGTCGATGTCGTGGCCGGCCTCGAGCCGTTCGTCCAGGGTGCCGTAGCCGGTGACATCCAGCGGCGCGGTATCGGCCTGTTTCAGGATCGCCACGGTTTCGCGCACCGCCTCGGCCTCGTCGACGCCGGAGGCATAGCACATCAGCGCCGCGCCGGTGGCGCCTTCGGGCAGGCCGTCGCCGGATTTGCGGCCGATCTGGACCAGCAGCGTATAGACCTGCTGACGGGAGGGTTTGTCTTTGCGTGCCATGTTGCGGGCCATATCCGCAATGCCCCGGCGCGGTCAAGCGTGGCCGTCAGGACGCAATGTTTTTGAAAAATTGCGAAAGATTTGGGAAAAAATACATAATTTGGCCCAATTCTTTATTCATACCTCGAGCATAAGAAAGGCAGCGAAAAGTTGCCACCAGTAAATATTGAGGCGCAGTAATGGCTACAGCTTCCGAGCTTCCTATCGACACGTCCGCGTCTGCGATGGACATGGCTGAGGCCATGTTCGGCAGCGGCATCACCATCACCTCGGCCAGCTATACGGGCGATTCCGATGCCTCCGGCATCTACTCGAACGGCGATACGGTGGCCCCCGACCTGACACCGTCGGACACCGGCGTGATCCTGTCGACCGGCGAGGCGGAGGATGTCACGCGGAGCTATGGCGACCCCAACGTGTCGCACTCGACATCGACCAACAACCACGATCCGGGCGACTCCGACCTGACCGACATTGCCGGGTATCAGACCTATGACGCCGCGGTGTTCGAGGCGACCTTCGTGCCGGAGGGCGACACGCTGACCATGCAGGTTACCTTCTCGTCGGAGGAATACCTGGAATATGTCAACTCGGGGTTCAACGATGCCGTCGGGATCTGGGTGAACGGGGTGCAGGCCGAGCTGACGGTCGGCACCGGTGACATCACGATCGACAACATCAACGACGAGAGCAACTCGAACCTCTACCTCGATAACCCCAAAGCGCTCGACCTCTACAATACCGAGATGGACGGGCTGACGGTGACGCTGACGCTGAAGGCGCCGGTCAACGCGGGCGAGGAGAACACGATCAAGATCGGCATCGCCGATGCGGGCGACGCGATCTACGACAGTAACCTGCTGATCGCCGGCGACTCGATCCAGACCGCGCTGATCGCCGGCGACGACGAGATCGAGGTGGTGGGCGAATCCGGCACCTTCGATCTGCTGGCCAATGACACCACCACGACCGGCGGTACGCTGACCATCACCAAGATCAACGGCCAGGAAGTGCATGCCGGCGACACCATCATCCTTCCCTCCGGGGAGGAGGTGCTGCTGAACGGCGACGGCACGGTCACCGTCTTTACCGACGAGGATGCCGAGACCAACGTCTTCACCTACGAGGTCGAGGACGATGCGGGCAACACCGACACCGCCTTTGTCGAGATGACCACGGTGCCCTGCCTGGTGGCCGGTACGCTGGTGGAGACGCCCGGCGGCAGGGTCGCGGTCGAGGATCTGAAGCCCGGCGATCTGGTGATGACCCGCGACAACGGCCCGCAGCCGGTGCGCTGGGCCGGGCGGTCGACGCGCCGCGCCAGCGGCTGCGATGCGCCGGTGGTGATCGAGGCGGGCGCGCTGGGCGATCACGGAACCGCCGAGCTGTCGCAAAACCACCGGGTGCTGCTGCGCTCGGCGCGGGCCGAGCTGCTGTTCGGCGAGGACGAGGTGCTGGTCAAGGCCAAGGATCTGGTCAACGGCGCCACCATCCGCCTGCGCCGCGACGGCGGCGCGGTGACCTACGTGCATGTGATGTTCGACAGCCACCAGATTATCCGTGGCAACGGGCTCGACAGCGAAAGCTATCACCCGGGGCAGGAGACCATCGGCAGCTTCGACGCCGAGACGCGGGACGAGATCCTGCGGCTGATGCCCGATGCGGGGGCGGTGGAGGATTTCGGCTATGGCCCCTCGGCCCGGCCGTCGCTGAAAAGCTACGAGAGCCGCGCGCTGCTGGAGGCGTGATGCGGGACGGACGGGGAGCGTAGGTCCCTCTCTGCCGTTGCCCTTCAGAACGAGCCGCGCAGGAGTCTTGCGTGAAAGCGCGGCCTGGCCGTCTGGCGCCATCGGCACACGAAAAAACAAAGGGGCGGCCCAGTCAGGACCGCCCCTTTCGTTTCCGTCCGACCTGCGGGATCAGTCGCGCAGCAGCTCGTTGATGCCGGTTTTCGACCGGGTCTGCGCGTCCACCCGTTTCACGATCACTGCGCAATAGAGGTGCACGCCACCCTTCGACGGCATCGAGCCGGAGACCACCACCGAATAGGGCGGCACCTCGCCATACATCACTTCACCGGTCTCGCGGTCGACGATCTTGGTCGACTGGCCCAGGTACACGCCCATGCCCAGCACCGAGCCTTCGCGCACGATCACGCCCTCGACCACCTCGGAGCGGGCGCCGATGAAGCAGTTGTCCTCGATGATGGTGGGGCCGGCCTGCATCGGCTCCAGCACGCCGCCGATGCCGACGCCGCCCGACAGGTGCACGCCCTTGCCGATCTGGGCGCACGACCCGACGGTGGCCCAGGTATCGACCATGGTGCCCTCGTCCACATAGGCGCCGAGGTTGACGAAGGAGGGCATCAGCACCACGCCCGGCGCGATATAGGCCGATTTGCGCACGATGCAGTTGGGCACCGCGCGGAAGCCGGCGGCCTTCCATTCGTTGTCGCCCCAGCCCTTGAACTTGCTGTCAACCTTGTCCCACCAGTGGCCGCCCTGCGGGCCGCCGTCCTGCTGTTCCATGTCCTTCAGGCGGAAGCCCAGCAGAACCGCCTTCTTGGCCCATTGGTTCACGTGCCAGGAGCCGTCGTCCTGTTTCTCGGCCACGCGCAGCGTGCCGCTGTCGAGCGCGTTCAGCGTGTCTTCGATGGCTTCGCGGGTTTCGCCACCGGTCGAGGGGGTAATCTGATCGCGGTTTTCCCACGCGGATTCGATGGCGGCTTCCAGTTGGGCGTTGGACATCTTTCTCTCCTCGTCCGATCGGGTTTCATGCCCTATAGCGGGCGCGTCGCGTGGCGACAATCCATCACACCGCATCAGACCCCGGCAAGGAGACAGACCCATGGCCAAAGCCATCCACAGCATGATCCGCGTACTGGACGAGGAGCGTTCGGTCGCCTTTTACGACACCGCCTTCGGGCTGAAGGTTGCGGATCGGCTGGATTTTCCCGGTTTCACGCTGGTTTACCTCAGCAACGACGAAACCGGCTTCGAGCTGGAGCTGACGGTGAACAAGGACCGGACCGAGCCCTACGAGCTGGGCGACGGCTATGGCCATATGGCGGTCTCGGTCGCGGATCTGGAGGCGGAACATGCGCGTTTTGTCGCGGCGGGGCTGGCGCCGCGCGATATCGTGGAATTCGCCCCTGCCGGCGAGGTGATTGCCAAGTTCTTCTTTGTCGCCGATCCCGACGGCTACCAGATCGAGGTATTGCAGCGGGGCGGCAGGTATCTGTAACCGGCGCAGGGCCGGTTCGGTTGCGCCCGGCCCTGTGAGGTCGGGCCAGGCCCGCCCCTCAGCGCCCTCTCACCCCAGCGGGTCGGGCGCGATATTGCCGCCGCAGACCAGAACGGCGACCTTCTCGCCCGGCGCGGGCTGATAGGCGCCCGACATCAGCGCTGCCAGTGCCGTGGCGCCTGCGGGTTCCACCAACTGCCGCCGCTCCTGCCAGAGCGCGCGCTGGGCCCCGGCGATGGCCTCGTCCGTCACCAGCACCGATTGCGCGTCGAACTCCCGTGCCAGATCGAAACAGATCTGCCCGATCCGCCGGGCCCCAAGCGCATTGGCGGCGATGCCGGAGACTTCCACATCCACCGATGCGCCGGCCTTCAGCGCCGCGTTCAGCGCGCAGGAGGTTTCAGGCTCCACCGCCACCACCTTGCGGGCGCCGCGCAACCAGGCCAGCGCGCCGGCGATCAGCCCGCCCCCGCCCACCGCGATCAGCACGGTATCGGCCTGCAGCCCCTGATCCTCCCACTCGCGCAGGCAGCTGCCCTGACCGGCCACCGTGGCGGGCGCGTCATAGGCGTGGATCTGCATCGCGCCGGTCTCGGCCTCATAGGCCTGCGCGGCCTGCAGCGCGTTGGCGTATTCGCCCGCCACCACGTGCAGATCGGCGCCGGTGCGTTCGATCAGCCCGATCTTGGCCGGTCCTGCCATCTCGGGCACGAAGATCGCCGCCTTATGCCCCAGCGTATGGGCGGCATAGGCGACCGCGGCGCCGTGATTGCCACCAGAGGCCGCGACCAGCCCGGCGGCCGGTACCTCCCGGCTCAACAGCGTGTTGAAGGCGCCGCGCGCCTTGAAGCTGCCGGTATGCTGGATCTGCTCCAGTTTCATCTCGATGGAATAGCCCAGGCCGAAGCCCGCAACCTCCATCACCGGGGTACGCACCGCATAGGGTGCAATCCGCGCTGCCGCCGCGTCGATATCCTGGCGCTCCACCACTTTTCTGTCCTTCCGGTTTCGGGGTGGGCCCAGATAACCGGCCCGAGGCCGCCATGACAACGCGGGCGCCGAAACGACGTCAGGTGAGACGGCGGATAAACCGCTGTCCCGGAGAATTTCGACGTCGATTTCATCCGATGCGGCCGATCTGCGATCTCTGGCCACGGTGCTGCGAACGCGATAAGCGGGAACGGATCAATTAACGAGGTCCGTTTCATGGATGACGATCGCCACAGCGTCTTTCGCGACGCCCATTCCGACACCACGACCGCGCGGCAGGTGCCCGACACCCCGCAGAGCCGGTCGCCCACCTACCGGCTGGCCTTTACCGACGAAGATTTCATGTGCCGGGACGAGCTGCGCCCTGTGCGGCTGCAGCTCGAACTGCTGAAACCGCAGCTTTTGCTGGAAGAACGGCGGATCGAAAGCACCATCGTGCTGTTCGGCGGCGCACGGATTCCGGATCCGGTGAACAAGCACACCGCCCGGACCGAGACCCTGGCCGGGCTGTCCTCTTACTACGAGGTGGCGCGCGAGTTTGCCCGACTGATGACGCTGAAGGCGCTGGAGAGCGACAATCGCGAATATGTGGTGGCCACCGGCGGCGGGCCGGGGGTGATGGAGGCGGGCAATCGCGGCGCGCACGAGGCGGGGGGCATCTCGCTGGGCCTGTCGATCGTGCTGCCGCACGAACAGGCGCCGAACCAGTATGTGACGCCGGAGCTCAGCTTCAATTTCCACTATTTCGCGATCCGCAAGATGCATTTCCTGATGCGCGCGCGGGCCATCGGGGTGTTCCCCGGCGGCTTCGGCACGTTGGACGAAATGTTCGAGTCGCTGACCCTGATCCAGACCGGCCGGATGCAGCGGGTGCCCTTCCTGTTGTTCGGGCGGGCGTTCTGGGAGCGGGTGATCAACTGGCAGGCGTTGGCCGAGGCCGGCACCATTTCGGACGAGGATCTGAACCTGTTCCGGTTTGTCGACAGCGCCGAAGAGGCGGCCGAAATCATCGAAAACTGGGAACCGGCGCCGCCGCGCGATATCATTCCCGGCCGGGCATGACCGGGCGGCCGGCGTCCGACGGAATGGCACCGATGTGATGCCGATGCAGTGGCGCATGCGTTTCGGGAATTCCTGCTGACCGATGAGGCGCAGGCGATCATGAAAACCGAAGGCTGGGTGCGCTAAGGCGCGCCGTCACCTTTCGGACAGGGCGGGCCGCCCATGATATGGGCGGCCGCAGGTTCTGCCGGGTGTCAGTGCACCTGCGACGGCAGCACGCCCAGCTCGGTGTTTTGCGGCAGTTTCGTCACCACCTGCGTACCGGCCACGTCCTTGATCGCGTAACCGTAGCCGGCGAGCCGGAACTTCCATTCCCGTGCGCTGACCGCCATGGCGCGTTCGCGCATCAGCAAATTCAGAACCGGGGCCTCGATCGGTTGGCGGCAAATCACCTGTGCCATCATAAAATCCTCCTGCACTCGTTACGTTGTTTGCAGAATGGAAACTGATTGTTGATGGAGGCTTAATTTCACCCGAATTGTGGAAATTTCGGGGCAAACTGTACAATTGTTCGCTGAAACGGAACAATCTGGCGGTCAGCTGCCCAGCCCGGCCTCGGCCTCGATCTGTTTGCGGGATTTGCGGGCGCGCTCGGTGGCCGATTTGAGCTGACCGCAGGCCGCCATGATGTCCTCGCCCCGCGGCGTGCGGATCGGCGAGGCGTAGCCGGCCTTGTAGATGATATCGGCAAACGCGCGGATGCGGTTGTTCGACGACCGCTTGTAGGGGGCGCCGGGCCATTCGTTGAACGGGATCAGGTTGATCTTGGCCGGGATGTTGTGGTCCTTGATCAGCTTGATCAGCCGGCGGGCATCCTCGTCGCTGTCGTTCACGCCGTTCAGCATCACGTATTCAAAGGTGATCCTCTCGGAGTTCGACGCCTTGGGATAGGAGGCGAGCGCGTTGAGCAGCTCTTCGATATTCCAGCGCTTGTTGATCGGCACCAGGATGTTGCGGGTCTCGTCGGTGGTGGCGTGGAACGAAATGGCGAGCTGGCAACCGATTTCTTCGGCCGTGCGCGCGATTTCGGGCACCACGCCGGAGGTGGACAGGGTGATGCGGCGGCGCGAAAGCTGGATGCCTTCGGCGTCCATCGCGATCTTCATCGCGTCGCGCACGTTCTCGAAATTGTACAGCGGCTCGCCCATGCCCATCAGCACGATGTTGGACAGCAGGCGGGTTTCGTCCTTGGGCGCGCCGGGCACCGGCCATTCGCCCAGATCGTCGCGCGCCATCATCACCTGGCCCACGATCTCGCCCGCGGTGAGGTTGCGGACCAGTTTCTGGGTGCCGGTGTGGCAGAACGAGCAGGTCAGCGTGCAGCCCACCTGGGAGGAGACGCAAAGCGTTCCGCGATCCTCCTCGGGGATATAGACCACCTCCACCTCGTGCCCGCCGGCGATGCGGACGAGGTATTTGCGGGTGCCGTCTTCGCTCACCTGTTTGGAGACCATCTCGGGGATCTCGATGGTGAAATGCTCGGCCAGCAGGGCGCGATAGGGTTTGGCGAGGTTGGTCATCTGGGCGAAATCGCGCACGCCCCATTGATAGATCCATTGCCAGACCTGGCCCGTCCGCATCTTGGCCTGCTTTTCGGGCGTGCCCGCGGCGATCAGCGCGTCGCGCATCTGGTCGCGGGTGAGCCCGACAAGGTTCACCGGCCCCTCCGGCAGTTTGCGGGGGATCGTCATGACATCCTGGGTGATCGGCGCTTTGGCGGATGCGGACATGGTCGGCGGCTCTCGGGTTTATGGCTCTCTCGGGCGAAGTGGCCCCTATATAGGGGTTTGCAGCGAATTCAAAAGGGAATCGACCGCGCCCAGGCGGGTGCGGTCGATCTCAATATCCCCGAGACCGAAGCCCCGAGAACGGCTGGTTCCTTTGATCGGACGACAGCGGCCTTACTGGCTGCAGCGCTTTTCCGCATCCTCGACCGCGGCGGTGAAGCCCAGCAGCGAGAAGGTATCCTTGGTGGTGGTGCCGCGGGAGGACCGCGCGGTCAGCACCGCGGAGGCGCCGCGCTTCATCGCGGTGATGATCTTGGCATCGTCGGCTTCGGTCGCGGGCCAGGCCCATTCGCCCTCGGTAAACAGTTCGAACTCGGTGCCGCCGATATCCATGTTCACCGTCGAGCCGTCGGCGAAGGGATAGCCGCCGGTAAAGGTGACCTGGCCGCTGACATCCGCGCCGGGGCGATAGAACACGAACAGCAGGATATCGCCGCGCCGCACCGCCACCACGCGCCCGTCGCGGGTGTTCACGGTCTCTTTCGGCGCCGAGACGCTCCAGCATTCCTTGGGGTCATTCTCGACGAAGACGCTCCAATCGGTCTCAGCGGCGACGCGGTTGGTGCTTTCTTCCTGCGCGAATGCGCCGGTTGCTGCGGTGATTGCGGCCATCCCGGCCAAGCACAGGCCCGCCAGCGCGCGGGCGTGTTTCGATCCCATCTGTCCAGCCTCCTAGACTGTCCTTTACCTCAATTTCAGGGGCGCACGCGGCCTTGTTTCTGCCGTCTGTCTCATCGCGCACCCGTCGCTTGCCGACATAGCCACAGTAACGTAACTTGCGCCACGGGCGAAAGGGCGATTGGCGGGAAATCGCCAAAATCCGGAGCATTTCATGACTGAACCTGTAGCGATGGCCGAGCTGTGGCGGGCCGACCTGATGGAAAGCCGGCATCTGGGCCATGCGGTGGTCTGCGACGACACCGGCCAGATCGTGCAGTCGTGGGGCGATCCGGAGGCGCTGATCTATCCCCGAAGTTCCTGCAAGATGATTCAGGCGCTGCCGCTGATCACCTCCGGCGCGGCGGCGAAATACGGGCTGGGATCGGAGCATCTGGCGCTGGCCTGCGCCTCGCACAACGGGGCGGAAATCCACACCTCCCGCGTGCGGGCCTGGCTGAGCGATCTGGGGATGACCGACGATGATTTCCGCTGCGGCCCGCAGATGCCCAGCGACAGGGAAGCCTCATACGCCTTGATTCGCGGCTACGAAGAGCCGTGCCAGTACCACAACAACTGCTCGGGCAAGCATTGCGGGTTCCTGACGCTGAGCCAGCACATGGGCGCGGGGCCCGAGTATTGCGAGATCGACCACCCGGTGCAGCGCGCCGTGCGCGAGGCCTTCGAGGAGGTCACCGATATGGCCAGCCCCGGGTACGGCATCGACGGCTGCTCGGCGCCGAATTTCCAGACCACGCTGCACGGGCTGGCGCGCGCCATGGCCTGGTTTGCCAGCGCCGGTGACCGCGGCGACCGGCAGAGCAAGGCGGCGCAGCAGTTGGTCGGCGCGATGGTGGCGCATCCGGAGCTGGTGGCGGGCGAGGGGCGGGCCTGTACCGAGCTGATGCGCGCGATGGAGGGGCGCGTCGCGATCAAGACCGGGGCCGAGGCGGTGTTCGTGGCGATCATCCCGGAGAAGAAGATGGGCGTGGCGATCAAGATCGCCGACGGGGCGACCCGCGCCAGCGAAAGCGCCATTGCCAGTATCCTCACCGGGCTGGGCGTGCTTGATCCGGCCCATCCGGCCACGCGCAAGCGGATGAACCCGCCGGAGCTGAACCGCCGCAAGATCAAGGTGGGCGAGATCCGCCCGGCCGCCGGTTTCTCCGTCTGATCCGGAGAACAAACAGGACCGGGGGATTGGGTTCAGCGTAACGCGGCTTACCTGCTCAGTTCTTCCGCCAGCAGGTCGAACACCAGCCGGATCCGCCGGTTGGTCCGCAGTTCCCTGTGGCTGACCAGCCAGGAGGGCACAGGGATCGGGGTGAACCCCGGCAGGATCGGGCGGGCGTCGGGGATCATGGCCGCAAGTTCGCGCGACAACACCCCAATCGCCTCTCCGCGCCGGATCATCTCCAGCAGCACCACGCCGTTGCTTGAGGACACCCGGACATTCCCGCGCGTCACCGCCAACCCGCGCGCCTGCATCTCGGACAGAAACCAGGCGACCGGCTCATAGGCCGCGAACACCGCGCCGGTGAGATCCTCAGGCCCCGCCGGTTCGCCGTAGCGATCCAGATAGGCGCCGGTGGCATAACAGCGCGCCTCGTCCTCGCCCAGCTTGCGCGCGATCAGATCGGGCTGCTCGGGGCGCACGTGGCGGATGGCGATATCGGCCTCGCGGCGGCGCAGGTTCTGAACCTCGTTGGAGGCCACCACCTCGACGGTGATCCCCGGCGCTTCCCGTGCCAGCCGGGCCAGCGCGGGGGGCAGCAGATAGGACGCGACGATGTCACCGGCGGTGATCGTCACGTGACCCTCGACCGCCTCGCTCTGGCCTGTCGCCACCAACGAAAACTGCCCGGCGGCCTCGCCCATCCGGCGCACTTGCTCCAGCAGTTCCAGCCCGGCCCTGGTCAGCTGCAGCGCCCGCCCGGTGCGGTCGAACAGTTGCACGCCAAGCGTCTCTTCCAGCGCCGCGACCTGCCGGCCCAGCGTGGGCTGGGTCATCCCCAAGGCCCGCGCCGCGGCCGAGAGCGACCCCTCTTCCGCGGTCACCAGAAAGGCGCGCGCCTGGTTCCAGTCGAAACGAATGCTGCTCCAATTCATGCAAATCCGTATACAACACATGCGGATTCGGGCAATTCCAAATAAATATGGTATCGTTATGTGTCGCTCATTCCCCAGTGACAGGATTTACCGATGACCGCCGACGCCGTTTTCTGGAACAGGATTGCCGCGAAATATTCCCGCAGTCCCGTGCGCAATCCCACCGCCTATGCCGAGACCCTGGCCGAGGTCATCGCGCTGTTGGACCCACGCGACCGTGTGCTGGAGCTGGGTTGCGGCACCGGTACGACAGCGTTGAAACTTGCCCCGCATGTCCGGACGATGGCCGCCACCGACATTTCCCGGGAGATGATCGCCATCGCCGAGGAGAAGCGGCAGGCCGCCGGTATCGCCAACGTCGGCTTCGCCACTGCCGGGATCGTCGAGCCCGACGCCGATGCGCTGCCCTATGACGCGGTGCTGGCGTTCAACTTGTTGCACCTGATCGGGGATCTCGACGCCGCGCTGGCCGCGATCCACGCCCAGCTGAAGCCCGGCGGACTGTTCATCTCGAAATCCGCCTGCATTGCCGAGATGACCTGGGTGATCCGGCCGCTGATCCGGGTGATGCAGATGGTCGGCAAGGCGCCCAGCGTCAACGTGATGTCGAGACGGGATCTGGAGGCGGCAATCGCCCGCGCCGGATTAACGTTGGAACAATCGCGGACGTTTACCGGCGCGCCGAATTCGTTGTTCGTGGTGGCCCGCAAACCGGGTTAGCCGGTGACGAAATCGTCCTGCGCGTAGCCCTGCAGATAAAGCAGCGCGGTCAGATCGCCAAAATTCACCCGCACGTCGCATTGCGCCGCCACCGTGGGTTTGGCGTGCAGCGCCACGCCGGTGCCGGCCCGGCCCAGCATGCCCAGATCGTTGGCGCCGTCGCCCACCGCGATCACGTCGCTTTCCGCGATGCCGAGCCGTGCGCTCACCTGTTCCAGCGCCTCGACCTTGGCGGCGCGGCCGAGGATCGGGCGCTGCACATCGCCGGTAAGCGTGCCGTTTTCCACCAGCAGGGTGTTGGCGCGGTTTTCGTCAAATCCCAGCTTTTCGGCGACGGAGCGGGTAAAGGCGGTGAACCCGCCGGAGACCAGCACCGTATAGGCGCCGCCCGCCCGCATCGTCGCCACCAGTTCGCGGCCACCGGGCATCAGGGTGATGCGTTCCGCCAGCACCTGGCCGATCACCGCCTCGGGCAGGCCTTTCAGCAGGCCCACGCGCTCGGTCAGCGCGCCTTCGAAATCCAGCTCGCCGTTCATCGCGCGCGCGGTGATGTCCTTCACATGCGCGCCGACGCCCGCAACCTCGGCCAGTTCGTCGATGCATTCCTGCTGGATCATGGTGCTGTCCATATCGGCGATCAGCATCTTCTTGCGCCGGTCCCGGGCGGGCTGGACCACCAGATCGACGCGCATTTTCTGCAGCTCCTCCCAGACGTCCCAGCGGTTGGCGGGGATCTCGGGCAGGGAAAACTCCGCCGCGCGCCCCGGCGCCAGCCAGACCACGTCGCCGCCACCCCAGGCATTGCGCAGCGAAGACAGCAGCGCGGGGTCGATCTCGGGCCCGGCGGGGGCGGTCAGAAGGGTGGCGATGTACATTGGGCGCTCCGGTCCAGAGGTGCAGATTCGCGCCGGTAATAGCGTCAGCGGCAGGGAATTTGCCAGCCCCCGCGGCAGCCGCACTCACGGATCGCCGGTTTCCGACATCAGCACCGCGACGAAGCGCACGCTGGGAATCTCCGCCAGGATGATCATCACCATCGCGGTCAGCGGGATCGCCAGGATCGCCCCCATCATGCCCCAGAGCGCGGTCCAGATCGCCAGCGACAGCAGCACGGTGAACGGGCTGAGGTTGACCGATTTGCCCAGAAACTTCGGCTCGACGTAATAGGCGACCGCCATCTGCGGGATCATCAGCGCGACCAGCGCCAGCGCCGCGTGGCCGAAGGAGGCGAATTGCACCAGGCTGGTGGTCACCGGAAAGGCCACCGCGATGACCGAGCCGATGTAGGGGATGTAGTTCAACAGCGCGATCACCAGCGCCCAGAACACCGGAAAGTCGATCCCCAGCGCCCAGAGCACCGCCAGCGACACCAGCCCGAGCACCACGTTGACCAGCGTTTTGGCGGCGAGGTAGCCGCCGATGCGGTCGTTGATCTGCTGCACCACCTCCAACATGTGCTCGGCCTGTTCGCTGCGGTCCAGCGCGCGGCGGGTCTTTTCCGGCAGCCCGTCCAGCTCGGCCACGATAAAGGCGGCATAGAGCGCCGCGGCCAGCACGACGGAGCCGGCGTTGGTGATGGTGGCCAGCGCCGCGGGCATCAGCGTGGTGATGTCCAGCAGATCCAGCAGTCGTTCGGACAGCTGCGCCCAGCTGGGCAGTTCGTCCACCCCCAGCAGATGCAGCAGCCGGGCCTGCAGCGCGTCGAAGTTCTGCGCGTAGCGCGGGATCGCGGAGGAGATCGCCGTGGCGTTCGCGGTGACGAAAGAGGCCAGGACCAGCACGCAGACGACCATGCAGGCCAGCACGATCAGCCGCCGCCAGCGCCGCTGCAGCCGCCCGACCACCGGCAACCGCGCCAGCGCATCGGCGGCGGTCGTCAGGATATAGACCACGATCACCGCCACCAGCACGGGCAGCAGGATCGACTGACCGATCCGCAGCAGCCAGCCGATCATCAGCATCAGCGCGAAGGAACAGGTCACCACCAGAAGCCTGTTGATCCCCTGTGTCTGCATGCGCCTTTCCTTTCGGGGTGCCGGTTGCCGTCGCCTCTAGAAAACCAGCCCCGCGGTCCCGCGGCAATGCCGCAGTTCGCTGCGGCGCCGGTTCCGGCGGTTTCCGATCGGAAGCAGGGCGCGCCCTGCTTTTTTCGAAAGCGACATTTTGACCGGCTGTTGCGACATCGTTCGTATTGCGCCCCGCCCGAATCGCCCGTATACGCGTCGGTGGGACACCCCTCCCCAACGAGGGGCGCTTATCTGGAAGGGTAGCATTTATGGCTATGACCAAACCGGCATCGCGGCCGGCTAATCCGCGTTTTTCCTCTGGCCCCTGCGCCAAGATCCCCCACTTCAATCTGGACATGCTCGCCGACGCCGCGCTCGGCCGCTCGCACCGTGCCGCCGTCGGCAAGGACAAGCTGAAAGCGGCCATCGAAGGCACGCGCGAGATCCTCGGCATCCCCGCCGACTACAAGATCGGCATCGTGCCGGCCTCTGACACCGGCGCCGTCGAAATGGCGCTGTGGTCGATGCTGGGCGCCCGCAAGGCCGAGATGCTGGCCTGGGAAAGCTTCGGCTCCGGCTGGGTCACCGATGTGGTCAAGCAGCTGAAAATCGACGCCGAGGTGAAAACCGCCGACTACGGCCAGATCGTCGATCTGGCGACCGTCGATTTCAACAATGACGTGGTCTTCACCTGGAACGGCACCACCTCCGGCGTGCGCGTGCCCAACGGCGATGCGATCCCGGCGGACCGCGAAGGGCTGACCATCTGCGACGCCACCTCCGCCGCCTTTGCCCAGGACTTGCCCTGGGACAAGCTGGATGTGACCACCTTCTCCTGGCAGAAGGTGATGGGCGGCGAAGCGGCCCACGGCATGCTGATCCTGTCGCCCCGCGCGGTGGAACGGCTGGAAAGCTACACCCCCGCCTGGCCGCTGCCGAAAATCTTCCGCCTGACCAAGGGCGGCAAGCTGATCGACGGCATCTTCACCGGCGCCACCATCAACACCCCCTCGATGCTGGCGGTGGAGGATTACCTCGTCGCGCTGGACTGGGCCCGCAAGATCGGCGGGCTCCCCGCGCTGATGAAGCGCGCCGACACCAATGCCAAGGTGCTGTGGGATTTCTGCGACCGCCACGACTGGATCGCCAACCTCGCCGAGGATCCGGCGACGCGGTCGAACACCTCTGTCTGCCTGAAGTTCACCGACGACCGGATCAAGGATCCGGCGGCGTTCGCCAAGGCAGTGGCCAAGAAGCTGGAAGATTACAACGCGGCCTATGACATCGGCGCCTATCGCGATGCGCCCGCCGGTCTGCGGATCTGGTGCGGTGCCACCATCGAGGCGGCCGACGTCGAGAAGCTGACGCTCTGGCTGAAATGGGCCTTCGAGGAAGTGCTCGAAGCGCAGGCGTAACCGGCCCGCATTTCTCCCAACATATCCCGCCGCCCCGGAGCCGATCCGGGGCGCGCGTCCCCCGATATTCTATTCAAAGGACCAGACAGATGGCTCCCAAAGTTCTCATCTCCGACAAGCTTTCGCCCGCTGCCGTGCAGATCTTCAAGGATCGCGGCATCGAGGTGGATTTCCAGCCCGACCTGGGCAAGGACAAAGACAAACTGGCCGAGGTGATCGGCAACTACGACGGTCTTGCCATCCGCTCCGCGACCAAGGTGACCGAAAAGATCCTTGAGAACGCCACCAACCTCAAGGTGATCGGCCGCGCCGGCATCGGCACCGACAACGTCGACAAGGAGGCCGCGTCGAAAAAGGGTGTGATCGTGATGAACACGCCCTTCGGCAACATGATCACCACCGCCGAACACGCCATCGCGATGATGTTCGCCGTCGCCCGCCAGATCCCCGAAGCCTCCGCCTCGACCCAGGCCGGCAAATGGGAGAAGTCGAAATTCATGGGCGTCGAGCTGACCGGCAAGACGCTGGGTGTGATCGGCGCCGGCAATATCGGCGGCATCGTCTGCGACCGTGCCCGCGGCCTCAAGATGAAGGTCATCGCCTTCGACCCCTTCCTGAGCGAAGAGAAGGCCGACAAGATGGGCGTCGAAAAGATCGACGATCTGGACGATCTGCTGACGCGGGCCGATTTCATCACCCTGCACGTGCCGCTGACCGATCAGACCCGCAACATCCTCAGCCGCGAAAACCTGGCCAAGACCAAGAAGGGCGTGCGCATCATCAACTGTGCCCGCGGCGGCCTGGTGGATGAAGAGGCGCTGGCGGAGCTGCTGAAATCCGGCCATGTCGCCGGCGCCGGCTTCGACGTGTTCTCGGTGGAACCGGCCACCGAAAACCCGCTGTTCGGTCTGCCCAACGTGGTCTGCACCCCGCACCTGGGCGCCGCCACCACCGAGGCGCAGGAAAACGTCGCCCTGCAGGTGGCCGAACAGATGTCCGACTACCTGCTGACCGGCGCCGTTCAGAACGCGCTGAACATGCCCTCGGTCACCGCCGAAGAGGCCAAGGTGATGGGCCCCTGGATCAAGCTGGCCGGTCACCTGGGCGCCTTCATCGGCCAGATGACCGACGAGCCGATCAAGGCGATCAACATCCTCTACGACGGTGTTGCCGCCGAGATGAACCTGGAGGCGCTGAACTGCGCCACCGTCGCGGGCATCATGAAAAGCGTGAACCCCGAGGTGAACATGGTGAGCGCGCCGGTGATCGCCAAGGAGCGCGGCATCAAGATCTCGACCACCAACCAGGACAAGTCGGGCGCGTTCGAGGGCTATATCAAGCTGACCATCGTCACCGACACCCGTGAACGCTCCATCGCGGGCACCGTGTTCAGCGACGGCAAGCCGCGCTTCATCCAGATCAAGGGCATCAACATCGACGCCGAGATCGGCGCGCATATGGTCTACACCACCAACGAGGACGTGCCGGGCATCATCGGCACCCTGGGCCGCACCCTAGGCGAAAGCGGCGTCAACATCGCCAACTTCACCCTGGGCCGCAAAGAGGCCGGCGGTGAGGCGATCGCGCTTCTGTACGTCGATGCCGAATTGCCCGAGGAGGTGGCAGCCAAGCTGAAGGACACCGGGCTGTTCCGCCAGGTCCGCCCGCTGGCCTTCGACGTGGCCTGAGCCACAGGCGACTGACATCGCTCCGGGCGCCGCATCGCAGGATGCGGCGCCCGTTTTCGTTTTGGCGTGCGGTCAGGTTCAGGCGACCTGGGCGGGGCGGCCGATGCTGCGCAGCATCACCGCGGCAAAGATCAGCATCGACAGGATCGTCAGCACCGACCCGGCCTTGGCCAGCGCCTCGCCCTGCCGGGTGACGGCCATGGCGATCCCCGGCACCATCAGCACCACGCCGGCCACCGCCGCCGCCAGGTGCAGTTTGGGCAGGAGGCCCCGGCCGGCGGCCGGAACCAGGTGGTAATAAAAGGCGAAGATCGCGAAAGTGACCCAGCCCACAAGGTTGAGATGCGCATGCGCCGGCGCCATGGTGTGATCGTTGGCGGCGGCCATCTGGATGCCCCAGGCCATGCCGATGATGATCCAGAGCAATGCCAGCAACATGAAAGCCTTTGAAATCCCGTTCATTTCTGTCCCTTCCCTGTTTTTTTAGCCGCGCAGCGGCGGCGATGTATGGGTGGGATCATACCTCAAAACCGGACAGATTGTCGCTATTTCGCGTCGGGCTGTCCGGATCGCGTGATCGCCCCTTTCCGTCGCCGGGCGCTTGGGGCATCACAGCGGCGAAAGGACCGTTCCGATGACTGACCCGATCTATGCCGTGGCCGATATTCACGGCCATCTCGACCAGCTCGACCGCGCGCTTTCCCTGATCGAAGCCGATGGCGGCGCCAATGCGCCGATCGTCTTTCTCGGCGATCTGGTGGACCGCGGCCCCGACAGCCGCGGCGTGGTCGAGCGGCTGAGGGCAGGGCAGGCCGTAGGGCGGCCCTGGCAGGTGCTGCGCGGTAATCACGACGACCTGTTCCGCCGCTTCCTGGCCCGCGGAGAGGTGCATAATACGCGGATCAAATCGGGCATCAGCTGGACCCATGAGCGCGTCGGCGGGCTCGACACGCTGGCCTCCTACGGCATCGACGCGGAGGCGCAGACGCCCGTCGCCGATCTGCGCGCCGCCGCGCAGGAGGCGGTCCCGGCAGAGCATCTGGCCTTCCTCGAGGCGCTGCCGCGCAGCAGCGAACGCGACGGGCTGCTGTTCGTACACGCGGGCATCCGCCCCGGCGTGGCGCTGGAGGAACAGGACCCCGAAGACCTGATCTGGATCCGCGATCCCTTCCTCGATGACCCGCGGCCCTATCCCTGGCTGGTGGTGCACGGCCATACCGCGCTGGACCATCCGCGGCACTTCGGCAACCGCATCGACCTCGACGGCGGCGCCGGGTTCGGCAGGACGCTGCATCCGGCGGTGCTGGAAGGGCGCGACTGCTGGTTGCTGACCGACAAGGGCCGCGTGCCGCTGACGCCGGAAAGCTGACCGGCGCGGCCGGTCAGCGGGGGCTCTGCCCCGTCTCCTTCGGAGACTCCCCGGGATATTTTCGGCCAGAAAAAGAAGCGGTCAGGCCCAGAGGTCGGTGGAGAGGTACTTCAGCCCGCTGTCGCAGATGATCACTCCGATGGTGCCGCCTTTCTCCGGCCCCGCCAGCAGCTCCAGCGCGGCGGCCACATTGGCGCCGCCGGAAAACCCGCCGAAGACCCCCTCCTCGCGCGCCAGCGCCCGGGCGGTCTGCCGCGCCACCGCGCCGGAGATCTGCAGATAGCCGTCGACCGGCGCCCCGGCGAGCTGCGCCAGATCCTCCATCGCATAGCCGCCGCCCTGGATCGGATGCCCGGGCTGCGTCAGCCCCTGACCCGAGAGCACCGCCGCCCCCTCCGGCTCCACCAGATAGCCGCGCAGCGCCGGATTGCGCGCCTTCAGCGCCCGGATGGTGCCGCCAAAGGTGCCGCCCGATCCGGCAAAATCGGCGAAGGCCGTCAGCGTGGCTTCCGAATCGGCCCAGAGCTCCGGCCCGGTGCCGTCCTCATGCGCCTGTGCATTGCCCGGATGACCGAACTGATCGGCGCGGAAGGCGCCGCGCGTTTGCGTGATCCGCTGTGCCTCTTCCTCCACCCGCGCCAGATCCGCGCCGGACACCTCGCCGGGCACCGATCCCGGCGCCTGATCGACCAGCACCACCTCGGCCCCCAGCGCCGCCATCATCCGCGCCCGCTCCGGCGAGTTGCCCCGGCTCATCACCGCCACGAAGGGATAGCCTTTGATGGCGCAGACGATGGCCAGCCCGGTGCCCATATTGCCGCTGGTCAGCTCCACCACCACCTGCCCCGGTGCCAGCGCGCCCGAGGCCTCGGCGGCTTCGATGATGCCCCGCGCGGCGCGGTCTTTCTTGGAAAATCCGGGGTTCAGGTAATCCAGCTTGGCCAGAACCCGCCCCTCCAGTCCGCGCGCGGCGACCATCCGGTCGAGCCACACCGCGGGGGTATTGCCGATTGCCTCAAGGATGGAATTGAATGCCATGTCTCTGCTCTTTTCCTGGCTGCAAATATCCCGGGGAGTCTCCGAAGGAGACGGGGCAGCGCCCCTTACCCGGCCCAGTCCAGCACCACCTTGCCGCTCTGGCCCGAGCGCATCGCCTCGAAGCCCTTCACAAACTCATCCGCCGCAAAACGATGGGTGACGATGCGGGAAATATCCAGGCCGTCCTCCAGCATGGCGATCATCTTGTACCAGGTCTCGAAAATCTCGCGCCCGTAGACCCCCTTGATGGTCAGCGCCTTGAACACGATGCGGCGCCAGTCGACCTGCGATTTGCCCGGCGGCAGCCCCAGCATGGCGATCCGTCCGCCCATCACCATCGCCTCGACCATCTGTTCCAGCGCGGCCTGATTGCCCGACATCTCAAGGCCCACATCGAACCCCTGCTTCATGCCGAGATCGGACATTACATCGCGCAGGTCGACCTCGGCCGCGTTGACCGCGATAACATCGGTCACCTTCTCCGCCAGCGTCAGCCGGTAGGGGTTCACGTCCGTAATCACCACATGGCGTGCGCCCACATGCTGGGCCACCGCCGCGGCCATGATGCCGATCGGCCCCGCGCCGGTGATCAGCACATCCTCTCCCACCAGATCGAAGCTCAGCGCAGTATGCACCGCGTTGCCCAGCGGATCGAGGATCGCACCGATCTCGTCCGGGATCGCGTCCGGCAGCGGCACCACGTTGAACCCCGGCAGCCGCAGGTATTCGGCGAAACAGCCCTGCTCGTTAACACCGATGCCGCGCGTCTCCGGGTCCAGGTGGAAGCGACCCGCGCGCACCTGCCGCGAATGATGGCCGATCAGATGCCCCTCGCCGGAGCAGCGCTGGCCGATCTGCAGGTCGTCCACATTGCGCCCCAGCTCCACGATCTCGCCGGCGAACTCGTGCCCGGTGATCAGCGGCACCGGCACGGTGCGCTGCGCCCAGTCGTCCCAGTTCCAGATATGCACATCGGTGCCGCAGATGCCGGTCTTGTGCACCTTGATCAGCACATCGTCCGGCCCGATCTCCGGCACCGGCGCCTCGATCATCCACAGCCCCTCGGCGGCATGGGATTTTTCCAGCGCTTTCATGGTGTTCCCTCTCATCGGATCACCCCGCAGGCCCTGCCGGCCACCTCGAACGCCTCCAGCGCGCGGTTCAGCTCTTGCCGCGTCAGCGCGGCGTTCATCTGGGTGCGGATGCGGGCCTGGCCCTTGGGCACCACAGGATAGAAGAAGCCGGAGACATAGACGCCCTCGTCAAACAGCCGCGCCGCCATCTCCTGCGCCAGCTTGGCCTCGCCCAGCATCACCGGCACGATGGGATGTTCTCCGGGCAGCAGGTCAAAGCCCAGCCCGGCCAGCCCCGCGCGCCAATAAGCGGCGTTGTCGTGCAGCCGCTGGCGCAGCGCTTCGCCCCGTTCCACCAGACCGATCGCCTCGATCCCGGCGGCGACCACCGCGGGCGGCAGAGAGTTGGAAAACAGGTAGGGCCGCGAGCGTTGCCGCAGCAGGTCGATCACCGGCTGCGGCCCGGCGGTATAGCCGCCGATCGCACCGCCGAGCGCCTTGCCCAGCGTGCCGGTCAGGATATCGACGCTGGTGCCGAAATGATCCGGCGTGCCGGCACCGTTCGGCCCCATGAAGCCGGTGGCATGGCAATCATCCACCATCATCATCGCGCCGTACTGGTCGGCCAGCGCGCGGATCTCCGGCAGCTTCGCCAGATAGCCGTCCATGCTGAACACGCCGTCGCTGGCGATCATGATGTGACGGGCGCCATCGGCGCGGGCGGCCTGCAATTGCGCCTCCAGATCCGTCATATCGGAATTGGCATAGCGATAGCGGCGCGCCTTGCACAGCCGGATGCCGTCTATGATCGAGGCATGGTTGAGCGCGTCGGAGACAATCGCATCCTCCGGCCCCAGCAGCGGCTCGAACAGCCCGCCGTTGGCATCGAAGCAGGCGGCATAGAGGATGGCGTCGTCCATACCCAGGAACTCCGCCAGCCGCTCCTCCAGCGCGCGGTGAATATCCTGCGTGCCGCATATGAAACGCACGCTGGCCATGCCGAACCCCTTGTCGTCCAGCGCCTGTTTCGCCGCTGCGATCAGCGCCGGGTGATCGGCGAGGCCCAGGTAATTGTTGGCGCAGAGGTTGATCACATGGGACTGAGTGCCGCCGCTGGTCACGTCGATTTCCCCGCCCTGCGGCGAGGTGATCAGCCGCTCGCGCTTGTAGAGGCCCTCGGCCTCGATCCCGGCCAGGGTCTCGGTGATCTGATTGAGGAATCGTTCCGACATGGCGCCCTCCTTGGCTGGCCGGGAGGCTAGCACAGGGTTCCCGCGATCCAAAACAAAAAATGCGCTATAACGGAAACATGTTCGATTTCACGGATCAAGCCGGGCCGGCGCTACGCGTTCTTCACGATCAGGAACACCCGCGCCGGGCCGTCCTCGGCGGCGATGGCGTGGGCGATATCGGCGGCGTAGCGGGCGGTGTCGCCCTCCGCCAGCAGATCCTCCGCCGTGCCGGAGCGCACCCGCACGCGGCCGTCCAGCACGGTCAGCGCCTCTTCGGCACCGCGCTGGTGCGGCTGGCTAACCAGCTTGCCGCCGGAGGCGAAGCGGATGTCGTAAACCTCGTGCTTTCCGGCCTCTTCGGGCGGCGACAGGATGCGGATGCAACAGCCGTCGCCCATATTGTCGATCTGCGGCACTTCTGCCTGACGCAGCACGGCGATCTCGTCGGCGGCCTCGCCATGCTCAAGTAGTCCGGCGAAATCCACCTGCAACGCGCGGGTCAGGTTCCACAGTGTGGCGATGGTCGGGCTGGATTCGCCCCGTTCGATCTGGCTGACCATCGAGCGCGACACGCCGGAGAGGTTCGCCACCGCCTCCAGCGACAACCCCTTGTCGCGCCGCGCCTGTTTCAGGCGTGCGGGCAGGCGGGACAGGATATCGTCGGCAGTTTCCGTCATGTCGGAAACTCTGGGCGGAACCGGGATGTCTGTCAATCGTTCCGTTGACCCGGCTCCGGCCTGTCGCCGCCCTGGCGAGTCCGTTACGGAACGTTCCGGCTGGTGGGGCCATTCTGCATCTGCATAATGTGCCAAACTCTGGGAATCGGGAGAGAGACCATGACCGACATCGTAATTCTGGACGGCGCACGCACCGCCATCGGCACCTTCGGCGGCGCGCTGGCCGGCACCCCGCCGATCGAGCTGGGCACCGTCGCCGCCAAGGCCGCGCTGGAGCGCTCCGGCGTCGAGGGCGCGCAGATCGGCCATGTGGTGTTCGGCCATGTGATCAACACCGAGCCGCGCGACATGTATGTCTCGCGCGTGGCCGCGATCCAGGCCGGCATTCCCAACGGCACGCCGGCGATGAACGTCAACCGCCTCTGCGGGTCAGGGGCGCAAGCCGTTGTTTCGGCAGTGCAATCCCTGATGCTGGGCGATGCGGAATTTGCCCTGGCCGGTGGCGCCGAATGCATGTCGCGCAGCCCCTTCATCATGCCGCAGGCGCGCTGGGGCGCCAAGATGGGCGACGTCAAATCGCTCGACATGATGCTGGGCGCGCTGAGCTGCCCGTTCGGCACCGGCCATATGGGTGTGACCGCCGAGAACGTCGCCGAGGAACATGGCATCAGCCGCGAGGCGCAGGATGCCTTCGCGCTGGCAAGCCAGACCCGCGCGGCCAAGGCCATCGAGGCGGGCTATTTCGAGCGCGAGATCGTGCCGGTCGAGGTCAGGGTCAAGCGCGACATGGTCGAGTTCAAGGTGGACGAGCATCCCAAGCAGACCTCTGCCGAGGCGCTGGCCGGGTTGCGCCCGGTGTTCAAGAAAGACGGCACCGTCACCGCGGGCAACGCATCGGGCATCAATGACGGCGCCGCGGCGCTGGTGCTGGCGACGGCCGCAGCGGCCGAACATGCCGGGTTGAAGCCCAAGGCGCGCGTGCTGGGCTATGCCCATGCCGGCGTGCGGCCCGAGGTGATGGGTGTGGGTCCGATCCCCGCCGTGCGGAACCTGCTGGAGAAAACCGGGCTTTCGGTCGGCGATTTCGACGTGATCGAATCGAACGAGGCCTTCGCCGCCCAGGCGCTGGCGGTCAGCAACGAGCTGGGCCTCGATCCGGCCAAGGTGAATCCCAACGGCGGCGCCATCGCGCTGGGCCACCCGGTGGGCGCCACCGGCGCGCTGCTCACCGTCAAGGCGCTGTATGAGCTAGAGCGCACCGGCGGCTCCAAGGCGCTGATCACCATGTGCATCGGCGGCGGTCAAGGCATCGCGCTGGCCATCGAGCGGCTCTGATCGCCTCGGGCGTCGGAACGGGGGGGCTGTCTGCCCCCCGCGCCCCCCGAGGATATTTCCAGCCAGAAAAAGACAGGGGACGCGGCGCCAATATTGGCGCCGCGTCGTTTTTTTGGGGTGGTTCCGGAGGCCTGCGGAATCGCGTAGAGCAAGGGCAGCCATCAGTGTTGTGAGAGTCCCATGGATAGTATCGCTCCCTTCCTCGCCTATGCCGCCGCGTTGTCGATTGCGGCGGTGATTCCCGGCCCCGGCATCGCCGCGCTGGTCGGGCAGGCTCTGGGCGGCGGGCTGCGGCCGTCGCTGTTTTTCCTCTCCGGTCTGGCGCTGGGCGATCTGGTCTATCTCACCGTCGCGGTGGCCGGGTTGGCGGCGATGGCGCAGGTCTTTACCGGGGTGATGCTGGTGGTGAAGGTTCTGGGCGGGGCCTATCTGCTCTATCTCGGCTACTTGTTCTGGACCAGCAGGGGCGGGCTGACGCAGGTGGATGCCAGGGCCGGCCGCAGCGACCGCCGCGCCTTTCTGGCCGGTTTCACGGTGACGCTGGGCAACCCCAAGACCATCGTTTTCTACCTGGCGCTGCTGCCCACGGTGATGGATCTGGGCGGCGTCGGGATCGGTGAATGGGCCGGGTTGTCGCTGGTGTCGCTGCTGGTGCTCTTTGCCGTGCTGGTGCCCTATGTACTGCTGGCCACCAAGGCGCGCAGCCTGATGACGCAGCCCCGGGCGCTGAAGCGGCTGAACCGGGCGGCGGCAGGCATCATCGGTGGCGCCGGTGCGCTGATCCTGGGCCAGGCGGCGATGGCGGCACTGCGCCGGGCGTGAGGCGCGACGGGCGGAAACTCAGCCCAGCAGAACCGCCGCCAGCACCGCGCCGCCGCCGATGAGCGCCCCGGCCAGCCCGGCGGCCAGCGCCGTGCCCCAGCGCATCCGCGGCTCCGGTTTCGATGGGTGTGTCTGGGCAATCAGCGCCGCCTCGACCAGCCCGGGCAGCCGCGGCCCGAAGCGCGAGATCACCTGCGCGGTCTTCAGCAGGTCCGCGACAACCGCTTTGGGCCCGATGGATTGCTTGATGTAGTCGCCGACCACGGGCTTGGCGACTTCCCAGATGTTGATATGCGGATCGAGCGAGCGCGCGACGCCTTCGACCACCACCATGGTGCGTTGCAGCAGGATCAGCTCGGTCCGGGTTTCCATCCCGAACCGCTCGGTCACCTCGAACAGATAGGAGAGCAGCCGGCCCATCGAGATATGCGAGGCGTCCATACCGAAGATCGGTTCGCCCACCGCGCGGAGCGCCCGGGCGAATTCCTCGACATCGCGGTCGGCGGGGACGTAGCCGGCCTCGAAATGCACCTCTGCCACCCGTTTGTAATCGCGCTGGATGAAGCCGAAGAGGATCTCGGCATAGACCCGGCGGGTATACTCGTCGATATAGCCCATGATGCCGAAGTCATAGGCGATTATATCGCCGTTGGCCGCGACCTTGAGATTGCCCTGGTGCATGTCGGCGTGAAAGAACCCGTCGCGCAAAGCGTGTTTCAGGAACAGCTGCAGCACCCGTTCGGCCAGCAGCCGGCGGTCGTGGCCGGCGGCATCCAGTGCCGTGTTGTCGCCCAGCGGGTCTCCATCGGCCCAGCCCATGGTCATCACCCGGCGTGCCGAGAGGTGCCACTGGATCGGCGGCAGGCGGAAGCCCTCGTCCTCGCCGGTATTTGCGGCGAATTCCGAGGCGGCGGCGCTTTCCAGCCGGAGGTCGAGCTCGCCGCGCACCACGCCGTCGAAATGGGTGATCACGTCCATGGGCCGCAGCCGCCGCGCGCCGGGGGCGAACAGCTGGACGATGCGGGCGGCGAAATAGAAGGCGTCGATATCGCGGCGGAAGGCGCGCTCGATACCGGGGCGCAGCACCTTGACCGCCACGTCCTGCCCGGTATCGGCCAGCCGCGCCCGATGCACCTGGGCGATGGAGGCGGCGGCGATGGGTTCGGAGAACTCCGAGAACAGCTCATCGACCGACAGCCCCAGCTCGCGCTGAACCTCGGCCATGGCGGCCTCGCGCGGGAAGGGCGGCAGCTTGTCCTGCAGCACGCGCAGCTGCTGCGCCAGCTCGCCGCCGACCACGTCGGGCCGGGTCGAGAGCACCTGACCGAACTTGATATAGGCGGGCCCCAAGGCGGTCAGCGCGCGGGTCGCGGGCGGCATCGCCGGATCGCCCTTGTAACCCAGCCACATGAAGGGTTTGCCCAAGGTATGGGCGAGGAGACGAAGGGCGCGCGGCGCCTCGAACGCATCCAGCACCACGCCCATCGCCCCGGTCCGCTCCAGCGTCGCGCCGGTGCGGATCAGCCGCCAGATGTTGTGCGGCCCTCTCACAGTTTCCAGCCCGAATGCAGCGCCGCGATGCCCATCGAGAGGTTGCGGTATTTCGCGTTCTCGAAGCCGGCGGCGCGGATCATCGCAAGGAAGGTCTCCTGATCGGGGAACTTGCGGATCGATTCGACCAGATACTGATAACTGTCGCGGTCATTGGCGATCAGTTTGCCCATCCGCGGAATCACGTTGAAACTGTAGAGATCGTAGAGCTTCTGCATGCCGGGATTGGGCAGCTGGGAGAACTCCAGCACCATCAGCCGCCCACCGGGTTTCAGCACGCGGTACGCCTCGGCCAGCGCGTCCTGCGGCCGCGTCACGTTCCGGATGCCGAAGCTGATCGTGTAGACGTCGAAGGTATTGTCGTCGAAGGGCAGCGACATGGCATCGCCCACCACCCAATCGAGGCTGTCGGCCATCTGCGCCGCCTCGGCCCGCTTGCGCCCCTCCACCAGCATCGGTTCGGTCAGGTCCAGCACGGTGGCATGGCCGTGGCCCGCGCGTTCGAGGAAGCGGAAGGAGATATCGCCGGTGCCGCCTGCCACGTCGAGCAGCGTCTGCCCGGGGCGCGGCGCCAGCCAATCCATCATCGCGTCCTTCCAGACCCGGTGGATGCCCATGCTCATCACATCGTTCATGATGTCGTACTTCGACGCCACCGAGTTGAACACGCCCTGCACCCGCCCGGCCTTTTCGCCTTCGGGCACGGTCTGAAATCCGAAATGGGTGGTCTTGTCCGTCTGGTCTGCCATGGGGTCTTGCCGTTCCTTGCGATCCGCCCTTGTTATAGGGCGCGCGCGGGCAGGCACAATGCGGCCCGATGGATCAGGAGCGACAGAATGCCGGAATTACCCGAGGTCGAGACCGTTCGCCGCGGTCTGGCCCCCGTGATGGAGGGGCAGGTGATGGCGCGGGTCGAGGTCAATCGCCCCGATCTGCGCTGGCCGTTCCCCGAGCGGATGGCGGAGCGGCTGACGGGCCGCCGGGTGCTGCAGCTCAGGCGACGGTCGAAATACCTGCTGGCCGATCTTGATTCGGGCGAGACGCTGCTGATCCACCTGGGCATGTCCGGGCGGATGACGGTCTCCGGCGATCCGCTGGGACGGTTCGTGCATGACCATCCGGCGGCGGAGAAACACGACCATGTGGTCATTCACATGCAGAACGGCGCGCGCGTGACCTTCAACGATCCGCGCCGGTTCGGGGCGATGGACCTGATGCAGACGGCGGCGGCGGACGAGCACAAGCTGCTGGCCGTGCTGGGGCCGGAGCCGCTGGGCAACGATTTCAACGAGGCCTATCTGGTCGCTGCCTTCACGGGCAAGAACACGCCGGTCAAATCGGCGCTGCTGGATCAGGGAATCGTTGCCGGCCTTGGCAATATCTATGTCTGTGAGGCGTTGTTCCGCTGCGGCATTTCTCCCATGCGCAAGGCGGGGCGAATCTCCGCGCCGCGTGTCGCGTCGCTGGTTCCGGCGATCCGCGATGTGCTGCAGCGGGCCATCGCGGCGGGCGGTTCCTCTCTCAAGGATTTCCGCCAAGCCGATGGCGAGCTTGGATATTTCCAGCATTCCTTCGATGTCTACGGGCGTGAGGGAGAGCCCTGCCGCACCCCGGGCTGTACGCAGACCATTCACCGCAAGGTGCAGGCGGGGCGCTCCACCTTCTACTGCCCGGCGTGCCAAAGATAACTTGAACCGCGGCGCGCGCGTGGTAAGGAATCGCACCTGACTGCAACAAGCGAAAGCGGAATGCCTATGGCCTTCGAGACGATCAACGTCGAAGTGGACGATCACGTCGCCCTAATCAAGCTGAACCGCCCCGAGGCTCTGAACGCGCTGAACACCCAGCTTCTGAGCGAGCTGTGCGAGGCGCTGGAAGAGGCGGATACCAACGACAAGGTGCGCTGTATCATCGTCACTGGCTCGGAAAAGGCCTTTGCCGCCGGGGCCGACATCAAGGAGATGTCGAGCAAGAGCTACGTCGATGTGTTCACCGAGAATCTGTTCGCCGATGCCAGCGACCGGATCATCGCAATCCGCAAGCCGATCATCGCGGCGGTCTCCGGCTATGCGCTGGGTGGCGGCTGCGAGCTGGCGATGGCCTGCGATTTCATCATCGCCGCCGACACCGCCAAGTTCGGCCAGCCCGAGATTAACCTGGGCGTGATCGCCGGCATGGGCGGAACCCAGCGGCTGACCCGCGCGGTGGGCAAGTCCAAGGCGATGGACATGAACCTGACCGGCCGCTTCATGGATGCCGAGGAGGCCGAGCGTGCCGGCCTGGTCAGCCGCGTGGTGCCTGCCAAGAAGCTGCTTGAAGAGGCGATGGGCGCGGCCCAGAAGATCGCCGAGAAGTCGGCCATCTCCACGATGGCGGCGAAAGAGGCGGTGAACCGTAGCTATGAGCTGACGCTGTCCGAGGGATTGCTGTTCGAGCGCCGCGTGTTCCACTCGATGTTCGCCACCGAGGACCAGAAGGAGGGCATGGGCGCCTTCCTCGAAAAGCGGCAACCGCAGTTCCGCGACAAGTAACGCGCGGCCCCCGGCCGGCCGGCATGGGGGCCAGAACACCGGAATGGGGCGTGCCGCAGCGGCGCGCCCTTTTTCGCAGGATCCCCGGCGGTCATTTTCCGGTTGGCAAATGCCGACAAGTTGGATAATCAGCGCCGCTATACATGCGCGTGCGGCCCGCTCAGGCCAGAATCACATGCCCCGTGCCAATACCGGGGGATGTCGGGGCTGGGTCCGGCTGTGCGCTTCCAAGACGTAAACCGAACCCGAAAGAGGTCACACCGAAATGGCAAATTCGCCCCAGGCCAAAAAGCGCGCCCGTCAGAACGAAGCCCGCTTCGCCGTCAACAAAGCGCGCCGTTCGCGCATCCGCACCTATCTGCGCAAAGTCGAAGAGGCGATCGCCTCCGGCGATAAAGATGCCGCACAGGCCGCTCTGCGCGCCGCTCAGCCCGAACTGATGCGCGGTGTGACCAAGGGCGTGTTCCACAAGAACACCGCTGCCCGAAAAATGTCCCGCCTGTCCTCCCGCGTCAAAGCGCTGGGCTAAGGGCGAGTCGGAACAACTTAAAATTGTTTTGCTTGAAGGCGTTGCGGAAAGCGACGCCTTTTTGCGTTTCGCCCGATGCGATTAAGTTTGCCGCAGGTGCGAGAGATTCTTTGCACCTAAACTCAGAGTCAACATCATAGTTTCGTTGCCGCTCTGCGTTGACCCTTGCTATCCATATTCATGCGATTCACTCGCTTGGGGGGACAGGCGGCTTTCGGATCGGACCGACGGGCATCGGGACGATTTCGGGGCAAATCCGGAGGGAATGGACACCATTCCCGAGGGAATGCTGTACGTCAGCTCTTCGTGGCTGCGCGGCCCTGTCATGACAAAGAGTGCATAGCGGTGCAGAGGCGGGGGGCCGCCTCGGACGACGGGTGTTCTGTGTTCCGTTTTCTCGCGCCGCCATGTTGTCCCGGTTGAGGGACGACGCCTGTCGGATCGGCGGCAGGTGCATGTTGGTCCTGTGACGTGAATCCCACCGGGGAAACCCGGTCAACGAAAGAAATAGGCCTAAGGCCGCGGATACGGGATGCGAGGCGCTGGATGACGCAAGAGAAATGGGGACAGCTAAGGCAACGGCTTCTGAAGACGGTCGGTCAGAACAATTTCAAGACCTGGATCGAGCCGCTGGAATTCGCAGAACTTCAGGACGGGGTGGCGGTCTTTCACGTTCCGACCAGTTTCATGGGAAACTACGTCAACCAGAACTTCTCCGACCTGATTCTGTACGAGCTGACCGCGTCGGGTGAAACGGTGCAGCGGGTTGCCTTTCAGGTGGCCGCCAATGCCAGCGCGCGCCCCGTCCGCAAGCCGGCCGCCGCGCCGGCCGCAGAAGCCCCGGCGCCGGCCGCCCCCACCGCCGTGGCCGAGGACAACAACGGTCTGGCCGAGGCGCTGCAGGCCGCGCCGCTGGATACGCGTTTCACCTTTGAGACCTTCGTGGTCGGCAAGCCGAACGAACTGGCTCATGCCGCGGCCCGCCGGGTGAGTGAGGGCGGCGTCGTCACCTTCAACCCGCTGGTGCTCTACGGCGGTGTCGGCCTTGGTAAAACCCACCTGATGCATGCCATCGCCTGGGAACTGCGCGCCAAGCGGCCCGAGCTGAACGTGCTTTACCTCTCCGCCGAACAGTTCATGTACCGCTTCGTGCAGGCGCTGCGCGAACGCAAGATGATGGATTTCAAACATCTGTTCCGTTCGGTCGATGTGCTGATGGTCGATGACGTGCAGTTCATCGCCGGCAAGGATTCCACCCAGGAGGAGTTCTTTCACACCTTCAACGCGCTGGTGGACCAGAACAAACAGATCATCATCTCCGCGGACCGCGCGCCGGGCGAGATCAAGGATCTGGAGGACCGCGTCCGCTCGCGCCTGCAATGCGGGCTGGTGGTCGACCTGCATCCCACCGACTACGAACTGCGTCTGGGCATCCTGCAAAGCAAGCTGCAGCAGTATCGCGGCTCCTACCCCGATCTGAGCATCGCCGACGGGGTGCTGGAATTCCTCGCTCACCGGATCAGCACCAACGTGCGGGTTCTGGAGGGCGCGCTGACGCGGCTGTTCGCCTTCGCCTCCCTCGTCGGGCGCGAGATCGACATGGAGCTGACGCAGGATTGTCTGGCCGACGTGCTGCGCGCCTCCGAGCGCAAGATCACCATCGAGGAGATCCAGCGCAAGGTGTCGGACTACTACAACATCCGCCTCAGCGACATCATCGGGCCCAAGCGCCTGCGCTCCTACGCGCGGCCGCGGCAGGTGGCGATGTACCTGTGCAAACAGCTGACCAGCCGTTCGCTGCCGGAAATCGGCCGCCGTTTCGGCGGGCGCGACCACACCACGGTGATGCACGGCGTGCGCCGGATCGAAGAACTGAAGGTGACCGACGGGCAGATCGCCGAAGACGTGGAGATGCTGCGCCGCGCGCTCGAAGCCTGAGCGCGGAGCGGCGGGCGCTGACCCGCCGCGCCCGGCGCGGGGCCCCGCGCCGGAATGTCGGGCAAAGCGGCAGGGAAATCCCACACATGCCGTTTGCCTTGGCCCGGGGGCCTTGACGCCCCGGTCTTTCCAGCAGAGAAATCCAAAAAAACCTTGTGCCGCAGGGGCAAACGGCTAGTGTGCCCTTCCCGGCAGATGCGGAGGGTGAGGGACATGAAGATCAGCGTCGAACGCGGTACACTTCTGAAAGCCGTGGCGCAGGCCCAGTCGGTTGTGGAGCGTCGCAACACGATCCCGATCCTTGCCAATGTGCTGATCGAGGCCGAAGGCGACCAGGTGCAGTTCCGCGCCACCGATCTGGATGTGGAGGTGGTCGACAAGGCCGCCGCCCAGGTCGAACGCGCCGGGGCCACCACAGTGGCCGCGACCACATTGCACGAAATCGTCCGCAAACTCCCCGACGGGGCGCTGGTGACGCTGACCGCCGACAGCGCCGCAGGGCGGCTGACGGTCGAGGCGGGGCGCTCGAACTTCTCGCTGGCGACCCTGCCGAAGGAAGATTTCCCGGTGATGGCCTCGTCGGAATACCAGTCGAATTTCTCCGCCCCCGCCGCGGTTCTGCGGCGGCTGTTCGACAAGTCGAAGTTCGCCATCTCGACCGAAGAGACCCGGTATTATCTCAACGGCGTCTACATGCATGTGGCCGATGGCGAGGGGCAGAAGGTGCTGCGTTGCGTCGCCACCGACGGCCACCGCCTGGCCCGGATCGACGCCGATCTGCCCGGTGGTGCCGAGGACATGCCGGGGGTGATCGTGCCGCGCAAGACGGTGGGCGAGCTGCGCAAGCTGCTGGAAGACGACGACATGCAGATCGCCGTGTCGGTGAGCGAGACCAAGGTGCGCTTTGCCACGCCGGATATCACGCTGACGTCGAAGGTGATCGACGGCACCTTCCCGGACTATTCCCGGGTGATCCCGCAGAACAACACCCGCCGGATGGAAGTGGACGCCGCCGATTTCGCCAAGGCGGTCGATCGTGTCGCCACCGTCAGCTCGGAACGGTCGCGCGCGGTGAAGATGCAGCTCGACACAGACCGGCTGGTGCTCTCGGTCAACGCCCCCGACAGCGGCGCGGCAGAGGAAGAGCTGGCCGTCGCCTATGACGACGAGCGGCTGGAGATCGGGTTCAACGCCAAATACCTGCTGGAGATTGCCAGCCAGGTCGATCGCGAGAACGCGGTGTTCCTGTTCAACTCCTCCGGCGATCCGACCCTGATGCGCGAAGGCAACGACACCAGCGCGGTTTACGTGGTCATGCCGATGCGGGTGTGACCGCGCTGCCGGGGCAGGCCCCCGGCGGGCGTATTTTGACCCAGAAGAAGGGGCCGTCATGTCCCTGGCCCTGACAGATCTGACCCTGTCGCATTTCCGGTCGCACCGGCGCGCGCATATCGCGGGCGACGGACGGCCGGTTGCCATTTACGGGCCGAACGGCGCGGGCAAGACCAATATCCTCGAAGCGGTTTCGCTGTTCTCGCCCGGCCGTGGCCTGCGCCGCGCCAGCGCGGAAGAGATGGCGCGACGGCCGGAGAGCCTGGGCTGGAAGCTGACCGGGGTGCTGCGGTCGGGCGGCAGCACGTATGAGGTCGAGACCTGGTCGGAAAACGGCGCGGCGCGGCAGGTGCGGATCGACGGGAAAGCCGCGACGCAGCTGGATCTCGGGCGGGTGTCGCGGGTGGTCTGGCTGATCCCCTCGATGGACCGGCTGTGGATCGAGGGCGCCGAGGGCCGGCGGCGGTTTCTCGACCGGATGGTGATGAGCTTCGATCCGGCCCATGCCGAGGCCTCTCTGACCTATGAAAAGGCGATGCGGGAGCGCAACCGGCTGCTGAAGGATCAGGTGCGCGATGCCCATTGGTACGCGGCGTTGGAAGGGCAGATGGCCGAGGCGGGGCACCGCATCCACCAGGCGCGGCAACTGGCGCTGACAGAGCTTGTGGCGGCCCAGGCGGGCGCCGAAACCGCCTTTCCCGCCGCCGAGCTGGAGCTGATCCAGACCGAAGGCGAGATGCCCCGGACGGAAGAGGAACTGCGCGCGGCGCTGGCCGGGAACCGCCCGCGCGATCTGCACGCGGGCCGCACGCTGGTCGGGCCGCACCGCGCCGATCTGAAGGCCGTCTACGCGGCCAAGGACGTGGCCGCGAAGGATTGCTCCACCGGCGAGCAGAAGGCGCTGCTGATCTCGCTGATCCTGGCCAACGCGCGGGCGTTGTCGGCGCGCGACGGGGCGGCACCGATCCTGCTGCTGGACGAGGTGGCGGCGCATTTGGATGCCGGGCGGCGCGCGGCGCTGTTCGACGAGATCTGCGCGCTGGGCGCCCAGGCCTGGATGACCGGCACCGGGCCGGAGTTGTTCGCCGAGCTGGGCGCGCGGGCCGAATACCTGGAAGTAACCGAAACCGCCGGCGAGAGCCGCGTCGAGGAAAGGACCATCGCATGACACCGCAACGCGTGACCCTGATCACCCTGGGCGTGGACGATCTGACGCGCGCCCAGGCGTTTTACGCGGCGCTGGGCTGGACCCCGGCGCAGGCGGAGGAGGGCATCGTCTTCTATCAGCTCAACGGTCAGGTGCTGGGCCTGTTCGGCCGCGCGGCGCTGGCCGAGGATCAGGGCCGGCCGGGGGCGGAGCTGGGCACCGGCGCGATGACGCTGGCGCAGAATTTCGCGACCGAGGCCGAGGTCGATGCGGCCTTTGACACCGCCATCGCGGCGGGCGCCACGGTGCTGAAGCGGCCGGAAAAGGTATTCTGGGGCGGCTATTCCGGCTATTTCGCCGACCCCGACGGCCATGTCTGGGAACTGGCGATGAACCCGTTCTGGCCGCTGGGCGAAGACGGCGCGCTGACATTGCCGGAGCCGGAATGACGCTCTCTCCGGTCGATATGCTGCTCTATGCCGGGGCGCTTTTCATCCTGTTCATCACCCCCGGCCCGGTCTGGCTGGCGGTGATGGCGCGGGCCGTGTCCGGCGGCTTTGCCTCGGCCTGGCCGCTGGCCTTCGGCGTGGCCGTGGGAGATGTGGTCTGGCCGTTCCTTGCCATTCTGGGGGTAAGCTGGGTGGTGGCCGAATATGACAGCGTGCTGACCACGCTGCGCTGGGTTGCCTGTGTCGTGTTCCTCTACATGGGCTGGGCCACCATCCGCCGCGCCGACGCGGTGATCGCCGCCGACCGGCGGCTGATGCGGCCGGGGCTCTGGCCGGGGTTCCTGGCGGGCGTCGCCGCGATCCTGGGAAACCCCAAGGCGATCCTGTTCTACATGGGGGTGTTGCCCGGCTTCTTCGACCTGGCGCGGGTGACCCGGGCGGACATCGCCGTGATCGTCGTGCTGTCGGTGGTGGTGCCGCTTGCCGGCAACCTCTGCTTTGCGCTGGTGGTCGACCGGATGCGGAGGTTCCTGACCGCGCCGGCGGCGCTGCGGCGGCTCAATCTGGCGGCGGGCGGGCTGCTGATCTGCGTCGGTCTGGTCTTGCCCTTCACCTGACACGAAATCTGGTGTGGGGACGTGACATTCCCCCCTAGGAATCGTATAAAATGACAAAATTATAAAGGAACTTCCCGATGGCCGAAGGCAACCAGGCGCCGGCCGAATATGGCGCTGAATCCATCAAGGTTCTCAAAGGCTTGGAGGCGGTCCGCAAACGCCCCGGCATGTACATCGGCGATACCGACGACGGCTCGGGCCTGCATCACATGGTCTACGAGGTGGTCGACAACGGCATCGACGAGGCGCTGGCGGGGCATGCCGACCATGTGGCCGTGAAAATCCACGCCGATTCCAGCGTTTCCGTCTCCGACAACGGCCGTGGCATCCCGGTCGATATCCACGCCGAAGAGGGGGTCTCCGCGGCGGAAGTGATCATGACCCAGCTGCATGCGGGCGGCAAGTTCGACAGCAATTCCTACAAGGTGTCGGGCGGTCTGCACGGGGTCGGCGTGTCGGTGGTGAACGCGCTGTCGGTCTGGCTGGAACTGCGGATCTGGCGCAACGGCAAGGAACACGTGGCCCGCTTCGAGAATGGCGAGACCGCCGAGCACCTCAAGGTGGTGGGCGATTGCGGCGACCGCACCGGAACCGAGGTGCGCTTCCTCGCCTCGACCGAAACCTTTTCGAACCTCGAATACTCCTTCGAGACGCTGGAAAAGCGCCTGCGCGAACTGGCGTTCCTGAATTCCGGCGTGCGCATCATCCTGGAGGACGAGCGCCCCGCGGAGCCGCTGCGGACCGAGCTTTTCTACGAGGGCGGGGTCAAGGAATTCGTCAAATACCTCGACCGCCACAAGACCGCGATGATGGAAGAGCCGATCTATATCGTCGGCGACCGCGACGATATCGGCGTCGAAATCGCCATGTGGTGGAATGACAGCTACCACGAGACGGTGCTGCCTTTTACCAACAACATCCCGCAGCGCGACGGCGGCACCCACGTGGCGGGCTTCCGCGGCGCGCTGACCCGGACGCTGACCCGCTACGCGCAGGAAAGCGGGATCGCCAAGAAGGAAAAGATCAACTTCACCGGTGACGACGCGCGCGAGGGGCTGACCTGCGTGCTGTCGGTGAAGGTGCCCGATCCGAAATTCTCCAGCCAGACCAAGGACAAGCTGGTCAGTTCCGAGGTCCGCCCGGCGGTGGAGAACCTGGTGGGCGAGAAGCTGTCGGAATGGCTGGAAGAGCACCCGAACGAGGCCAAGATCCTCGTCGGCAAGATCGTCGAGGCGGCGCTGGCCCGCGAAGCGGCGCGCAAGGCGCGCGAGCTGACCCGGCGCAAGACGGCGATGGACGTTAACTATCTTGCCGGAAAGCTGAAGGACTGCTCCGAAAAGGACCCGTCGAAGACCGAAGTCTTCCTCGTCGAGGGCGACAGCGCCGGCGGCTCGGCGCAGACCGGGCGTGATCGGCGGACCCAGGCGATCCTGCCGTTGCGCGGCAAGATCCTGAACGTGGAACGGGCACGGTTCGACAAGATGCTGAGCTCTCAGGAGATCGGCAACCTTGTGATGGCGCTGGGCACCGGCATCGGCCGGGACGAGTTCGACATCTCCAAGCTGCGCTACCACAAGATCGTCATCATGACCGACGCCGACGTCGACGGCGCGCACATCCGGACGCTTCTGCTGACCTTCTTCTTCCGGCAGATGCCGGAGCTGATCGAGGGCGGCTATTTGTACATTGCGCAGCCGCCTTTGTACAAAGTCTCGCGCGGCAAGTCCGAGGTCTATCTCAAGGACCAGGCGGCGCTCGACGACTACCTGATCGAACAGGGGGTCGACGGCGCGGTGCTGCGTCTGGGCTCGGGCGAAGAGATCGTCGGTCAGGACCTCAAGCGGGTGGTGGACGAAGCGCGGCAGCTCAAGCGCGTGCTGGAGGCCTTCCCGACCCATTACCCCCGTCACATCCTGGAACAGGCGGCAATCGCCGGCGCCTTCGTGCCCGGGGCGGTGGATGCCGACCTGCAGGGCGTGGCCGACCGGGTGGCGGCGCGGCTGGACCTGATCGCGCTGGAATATGAGCGCGGCTGGCAGGGCCGGATCACCCAGGACAAGGGTATCCGTCTGGCGCGCATCCTGCGCGGCGTGGAAGAGGTGCGTACGCTGGACGGGCCGATGCTGCGCTCCGGCGAGGCGCGCCGCACCGGTAGCTTCACCCAGTCGCTGCAGGAGGTGTACGGCACCGCGGCGCAACTGGTGCGCAAGGACCGCAGCCAGGTGATCTACGGGCCGCTGGGGCTGCTGAAGGCGATCCTGGACGAGGGCGAGAAGGGGCTGACGCTGCAACGCTACAAGGGGCTGGGCGAGATGAACCCGGATCAGCTGTGGGAAACCACGCTGGACCCGGAGGCGCGCACGCTGCTGCAGGTCAAGGTCGACGATGTGGCCGAGGCCGACGACCTCTTTACCAAGCTGATGGGCGATGTGGTGGAACCGCGCCGGGAGTTCATCCAGAAGAACGCGCTGAGCGTGGAGAACCTGGATTTCTAGGGGAGCCTTCTAAGCAAGTGCACCAGTGCGGAACAAGCCCGAAGGGCGCCGCTTGGTCGACGTAAGCGCGCCGATCATTCGGAGCCCGACCTTGTCTGCCAAAAAGTGAGTCGAACTTCTGTCGCAGCGCCACCCCACGGTCCGGCGCAAGCGCGGCTCGCTCTTTGGGGCAGGTCGGGAAACGTTAGGCCAGCAGGCCTCGCCGCATCAGATAAATATCCATGATCCAGCCATGCCGCGCACGCGCCTCGGCACGGGTCTCGGCAATCTCTTCCGCCACCTCGGCCAGTGGGCCGGCGACGCGGATCTCTTCGTCCATCCCGGCATAGGCGGACCACCAGATGTGGATCCCCTCCGGCTCCAGCACCTCGAAGGCGCCGCCGCCGTCCAGCATCACCACCAGCGTCTCAACCCCCTCGGGCCAGCCCTCGTCCCGCAGCCGGCGGCCGGTGGTGACGGTAAAGGGCGCGCCGATCTCGTTCAGCGGGATTGTGTGGCCTGCCGTCAGCGCCTGGATCGAGGTGATGCCGGGCACCACGCGCAGCGACAGCGGCAGCACGCGGCGGACCCGCCCGGCGATCCTGAGGGTGCTGTCGTAGAGCGATGGATCGCCCCAGACCAGGAACGCCACCCGGCCGCTCTCGCCCAGTTCGCAGATGATTTCCCGCGCCCAGACCCGCGCGATGGCATCGTGCCAGTCGTCCACCCCGGCGCGGTAATCGGGGTTGGCGGCATCGCGTTTCGGCAGGTCGAATTCATGCAGGCGCGGCCTGGGTCCGGTCAGCACCTCGGCACAGATCCGGCGGCGCAGCCCGGCAAGGTCGTCCTTGCCGGGGCCCTTGCGGGGAATCAGGATCAGATCGGCGGCGTTCAGTACCTCCACCGCCTCGCGGGTGAGGTGTTTGGGGTTGCCGCTGCCGATACCGACCAGAGACAGCTCGATCATGGGGAGGCCATCAACAAGCGGCGCGGCGCCGTTTCCGGAGCCACGCCTGTTTCAGATATGCGCGATCAGGCCGCGTCGTAGAGGCGCGGCGTCACGATCGCCGTGCCGCGCAGGCCCTTGAGCGCCTTGGCCCCGGCCAGCACCGCCAGATCGGCCAGCGGTTCGACGATCACCACCAGCATGTAGGCACCGCCGAAGGTGGCGATGGAGGCGAGGTTTTCTGCCCCGAAGCCCTGACCGTAGAAGGCCCAGAACGCGACCCAGAGCACCACGCCGCCCTGGTAGGCGGTCGAAAGCGCCAGCGCCTGGCCGTACTTCAGGTCAACATAGGGCGTATCCGGCGCGATGATCTTCTTGGCCAGCGCCTGCACCGCGAAGAGCGGCAACAGAAGCGTGGTCATGTTCATCCCGTATTGCGGAAGGTCGAAGGGGGCAAAGAACACCCCCTGGATCAGCAGCCCCAGCGCCAGCCCCAGCGCGGCGGGTGCGGCGCCGAAGATCAGGAACAGGGTCGAGCCGAGGATGAAATGCACCTCCGACACGCCGACGGGGTAATGCGGCAACACCTCGAAAAAGGTGAAGACGAGCGCGGTTGTGGCGGCGCTGCGCAGCGCCAGCGAGGCGGCGCCGCTCTGGCGCAGGCTCTGCAGCGCCTCTTTCGCTGTATAGGTGGCCGCGCCGGCGGCGGTGGCATAGCTGAGGAAAATCTTGGCTCCGGCAACGAGCCCGGGTTCGATATGCATGTCTTTGTCTCCTTCCCGTCTCACCCGACGGGGTTCTGAGGGTTGCTCCGGCCGGTCGGGCCGGTCTTGAGGTTCGCCGCGCAGGACGCGGCGGCTGACGGCAGGTCTCCTGACTTACGGGTCGTCGCACGTCCCGGGCCTTCCCGGCCTGTTTCGGCCAGTGGTTCTTTCCGGGCGGGCTCGCCGCTTACAGTTGCGGGGGCAGTCGCGGATTTGGCGCCAAGGTGGGGCACCGCACCGTGTTCCCTTTTCATCCGGCGGTCCCGAAGGGGCCGCATGGAACCGTCAGGATCAGGTTTCATTGTCGTGGGTTGGCTGTCAATCCTCCTCTGCCAGCGGTCCGAATAGAATGAGCGCGGGCGCATCGCCGCCGGTTGGGCCGGCAGCGGCCAGTTCGGCCAGGCTGTGACGGCTGAGCGCCTGATGCGGGGTCGAGACGCCCTCGGCCAGCATCGCCGGGGTTTCGGGCGGCAAACCGGCGGCGATCAGGCGCGCGGCCAGCGCGGCAAAGGTGCGCCGGCCCATGTAGAGCGCGGTGGTCGCCTCCGGATCGGCCAGCGCGGCGAGGTTCAGCCCCTCGGGCAGGGCGCCGGTGACATCGTGGCCGGTGACGAATTGCAGCCGCCGGGCGGTCAGCCGGCGGGTCAGCGGGATGCGCGCAGCGGCTGCGGCGGCCGAGGCGGCGGTGATGCCCGGGATCACCTCATGGTCGATACCGGCGGCGCGCAGCGCGAGGATCTCTTCCTCCAGCCGGCCAAAAATGCCCGCATCGCCGGATTTCAGCCGCACCACCCGCGCGCCGGTCTGGGCGTAATCGACCAGCAGGCGGCTGACATGGTTCTGCCGCGGCGAGGGGCGGCCGGCGCGTTTCCCTACGCCGACCAGATCCGCGCCGTCGCGGGCATATTCCAGGATTGGCCCGGCGGAAAGATCGTCGTAGAGCACCGCATCTGCACGTTTGAGACGGTCGACCGCCTTCAGCGTCAGAAGCTCCGGATCGCCGGGCCCGGAGGAGACGAAGCTGACAAAACCGCTCATGTGGCCTCCGCGATCAGGTGGAAAAAGGTGCCGGAGGCCCGGCCGCGGCGCGATCCGGTTTCCGGCACCTCGGCGCCGTTGGCATCCGCAACCCGGGCCAGCGGCGCGTCGGGCTGGTCGAGGATGGTGGAATAGTGGAACTCATGCCCGCGCAGGCGTTGGCCTGTGGCATGGCCGGGCAGCGGGGCGGAAAGCTCCGCCAGCCGGTAGCCGAGGTGCATCTTGCGCTTTTGGTAGGAGGTGACGAGGCCCAGCAGCCCGGCCATCCGGTGGCGGGTGCCGTCCTTGTCGATCAGCGCCTCGCCCATCGCCATGTAGCCACCGCATTCGCCATGCACGGGGCGGGTTTCGGCAAAGCGGTGCAGCCCGGCGCGGAAGCTTTCGGCGGCGGCCAGTTGCCCGGCATAGAGCTCCGGATAACCGCCGGGCAGCCAGCAGACATCGGCGCTGTCGTCCGGCGCCTGATCGGCCAGCGGCGAGAACGGCAGGATCTCTGCCCCCGCATCGCGCCAGCCCTGCAGCAGATGCGGGTAGACGAAGGAGAAGGCCGCATCGCGGGCCAGTGCGATGCGCTGGCCGGGCGGCGGCGCCGGGCGGCTGATGGCGTCAGGCATAGCGGTGCCCCGGGCTGCGGCCTGCAGGGCGGACAGGTCGGTGTATTCGGTGATCGCCTGCGCCGCGCGGCTCAGCAGATCGTCGATCTGCCCATGTTCCTCGGCCTGTACCAGCCCCAGATGCCGCTCCGGCACCTCCACCGCTGCTTGCCGCGGCAGGGCGCCGAGTACGGGGATGCCCATGGCCTCCATGCCGACGCGGACCAGCGTCTCGTGCCGCGGGCTCGCCACCCGGTTCAGCACCACGCCGGCCAGCGTCACGTCGGGCCGATAGGTGGCAAAGCCCGCCGCCGTTGCCGCTGCCGATTGCGCCTGTCCCGAGACATCCAGCACCAGCACCACCGGCCAGCCCATCCGCGCGGCGATATCGGCGCTGGCGCCGTTGCCGCTCTCGCCCGGGGCGGCGACCCCGTCGAACAGCCCCATGGACCCCTCGGCCAGCGCCAGATCGGCCCCCCTGGCCCGCTCGATCAGCCCGGAGATCAGGCCCGGCCCCATCGCCCAGCTGTCGAGGTTGAAGGAGGCCCGCCCGCAGGCGGCGCGGTGAAAGCCGGGATCGATATAATCCGGCCCGCTCTTGAACGGCTGCACGGTCAGCCCCTGGTCGCTCAACGCGCGCAACAGCCCCAGCATCAGCGTGGTCTTGCCGGTGCCGGAGGCGGGGGCGGAGATCATCAGCCCGGGAGGAAGCGCAGCAGGCGGCGGCGTCATTCGGCGTCCTCCGGGAAACGCGGCTCTGAGCCCACGGGGCGGAAGCGGCGGTCGTAATCGCCTGCATAGAGCCTGCTTTCGCCGAAATCCTCCGCCCCCAACGCAGGACCCACAAGGATCAGCGCGGTGCGTCCGCGTTCGCCTCCCGTCGCCTCCTCCAGCGTGGCGAGCGTCGCCTTCACCACCCGTTGGTCGGGCCATGTGGCGCGCCAGACAATGGCGGCGGGGCAGTCCGCGCCATAGTGCGGCGTGAGCTCTTCGACCACCCGCTCCAGCACATGCACCGAGAGGTGGATGGCCAGCGTCGCCCCGGTGGCGGCGAAATTGGCCAGCGTCTCGCCTTCGGGCATGGCGGAGGCGCGCCCCGACGTCCGGGTCAGCACCAGCGATTGCGCCACGCCGGGCAGGGTCAGCTCCGCCCCCAGCGCGGCGGCGGCGGCGGAAAAGGCCGGCACGCCGGGGGTGATGTCATGGGGAATGCCTGCCGCCCGCAGTCGGCGCAGCTGTTCACCCATCGCCGACCAGACCGAGAGATCGCCGGAATGCAGCCGGGCGATGTCGTGACCTTCGGCATGTGCCGCCGTGATTTCCGCCATGATCTGGTCGAGCGACAGCGGCGCCGTGTTGACGATCCTGGCGCCGTCGGGGCAATGCGCCAGCAACGCCTCGGGCACCAGCGACCCGGCATAGAGGCAGACCGGGCAGGCGGCGATCAGGTCGCGGCCGCGCAGCGTGATCAGGTCGGCGGCGCCGGGGCCGGCGCCGATGAAATGGACGGTCATTTGTCGGGTCCTTCTGCGAGAGCTGCGGTGGCCATGCCGCAGGGGGAAATCACGCGCCGAACGATCAGCCGCGCGCCGGGGCCGGCAACGGCCAATGCGGCGGCCTCCGCCAGCGAGCCGGTCCCGAAACGGGCGATCTGGCCGGCGGATTGGGTGAGCGTGGTCTGGGCGGCGAGGGTGGCCTCCGCCACCGGGATCAGCGGCAGGTTCATCTCCGCCGCCAGTTGGGTGATCTGCGGCGCCTCGGCCTTATGCGCGGCGGTCGCCAGCGCCTGCACCGGCCGGGCGGAGAGCGCCAGGGCCGCGCGCAGCGCCGCGACCGGCGCCTCCCGGCGGAAACCGATGCCCGCCACGATCATCGCGCCACGCTCCATTGCGTCACCGGGCGGGCGCGGTCCCAGCCGCGCATCCGGCCCAGCGGCGCGGCTTCGGAGAGCTCGACGCGCAGGAGGTCTCCGCCCTTGTCGGCGTGCCATTTGCTCAGCAAGGCTTCGGTCTCCAGCGTTACCGCATTGGCAACCAGCCGCGTACCGGGGCTCAGCCTGGCCCAGAGCCATTGCAACAATGCCTCCGACCCGCCGCCGCCGACAAAGACGCAATCGGGGCTTGGCAGAATGCGCAGCGCATCGGGGGCGCGGCCCTCGATGACCTCGATCCGGTGGGTGAGGCCGAAACGTTCCGCATTGGTGCGGATATTTCCGGCGCGGTCGGTGCGCGGCTCTATGGCAATGGCGCGGGCACCGGGGGCGGAGAGCGCCCATTCGACGGAAACCGAGCCGGAGCCGGCGCCGATATCCCACAGCAGCTCTCCCGGACGTGGGGCGAGCGCCGAGAGGGTGAGGGCGCGGACGGGGCGCTTGGTGATCTGGCCGTCATGCGCGAAGAGAGCGTCGGGCAGCCCGCTGCTGCGCGGCAGGCCGGGGGTGCCCTGAGCCTCGATGGCGACGGCCACCGGGGCGGCGATGTCGGAGAGGGCAAAGGCGTCGGCGGTGGTGCTGCGGATCCGCTCGCGCGACCCTCCAAGCGCCTCCAGCACGGTGAGGTTCGAGGGGCCAAAGCCCTGCAGGATCAGCCACTCCGCCAGCAGGACCACCGCCGCGCCGTCACGCATCAGGCAGATCGCCCGCACCCCCGGCGCCAGCAGCGGCACCAGCCGCGCGAAGGGGGCTGCGTGGAGACCGAGGCAGAGGGTCTCTTCCAGCCGCCAGCCCAGCCGCGCGGCGATGAGCGAAAAGGTCGAAGGCGCCGGAAACGCCCGCCATTCGTCCCGCGCCAGATGCGGCGCCAGTGTGCCGCCGACGCCGTGCCAGAACGGATCGCCGGAGGCCAGAACGGCGACCGGATGCCCACGCAGGTCCAACACCGGCTGCACCGAAAACGGCACCGGCCAGGGGCGGCCCCGATCGCCGGCCTGCGCCAGCTCCAGATGCCGCGGCCCGCCGAAGATCACCTCGGCCCGGTCGAGCGCGGCACGGCTTGCGCCGGTCAGCCCGTTCAGGCCATCTTCGCCCAGACCGACGATTGTCACCCAGGGCTCAGACATGACGCGCATTCTCCTTCTCGGAGGCACCACGGAGGCCAGCCAGCTTGCCCGCGTTCTGGCGCAGGCGGGGGCCGATGCGGTGTTCTCCTATGCCGGGCGCACCACGCAGCCGCTTGCGCAGCCCTTGCCCACCCGGGTCGGCGGCTTCGGCGGTGCCGAGGGGCTGGTGGCGTATCTGCGCGCCGAGGGCATCACCTATGTGATCGATGCCACTCATCCATTCGCCGCGCAGATGAGTGCGAATGCGGTGGCCGCTTGCTCTGAGATCGGCGTGGATCTCTGCGCACTGGAACGCCCGTCCTGGCAGGCCGGGCCGGGCGATGACTGGCGGCATGTTCCGGACATCGCGGGCGCGGTGGCGGCGCTGCCGAAGGCGCCGGCGCGAGTGTTCCTCGCCATTGGCAAGCAGACGCTCGAAGCCTTCGCCGCCCAACCGCAGCATCACTATCTGTTGCGGCTGGTGGATGCGCCCGAAGTCCCGCTGCCGCTGCCGGATGCCGAAGCGGTGATCGCCCGTGGCCCCTTCACCGCAGAAGGCGACCGGGCGCTGTTGCGGCAACACGCCATCGACCTGATCGTCGCCAAGAACGCCGGTGGCACGGGTGCGCGTGCCAAGCTCGATGCCGCCCGCGCCCTCGGCCTGCCGGTGGTGCTGATCGAACGGCCGGATGTGCCCGCGCGGCGGGTGTTCGACAGCGTCGAGGATGTGATGCGCTGGCTGCCTCATCCCGCGCGCCTCGGGGTATAGACGAAGCGTCCGACCCGGCGGGTGTCGGCATTGCCGAGGATCACCACGGTACGCATATCGGCCATCTCCGGCGTCGCCTCGGCCAGCGTCACGGTGGTGAGGGTTTCGCCCGGTTTCGACACGTCGCGGGCAAAGCTGATCAGCGTCCCGCCGCCGGTTTCCTCGCGCAACACCTCCAGCGCGCGGGCGAACTGATGCGGCCGGCTTTTCGAACGCGGGTTGTAGAAGGCCATGGCAAAGCCCGCCTGCGCCGCCAGCCGCAGCCGCCGTTCGATCAGCGCCCAGGGCTTGAGGTTGTCGGAGAGATTGATCGCACAGAAATCATGCCCCAACGGTGCCCCCAGCCGCGCGGCGGCGGCCAGCATGGCGGTGATGCCGGGCAGGATGCGGATATCGAGGGCGCGCCAGTCCTCCGGCCCCGCCTCCAACGCTTCAAACAGCGCTGAGGCCATGGCAAAGACGCCGGGATCGCCGGAGGAGACGACGACCACCCGCCGCCCCTCTGCCGCCAGCCGCAGCGCATGGGCGGCGCGGTCCAGCTCCACCCGGTTGTCGGAGGCGTGCAGCACCAGCCCCGCGCGCGGGGCGATGCGGGCGACATAAGGAATATAGCCCACCACATCGGTGGCCTCCGCCAGCGCCAATGAGACCTCGGGCGTCACCAGCGCTTCATCTCCGGGGCCGAGGCCGGCAACTGCGATCCAGCCGCTCATGGCCGCCGCCCCTGACCGTGCACCAGCGCGATGGAGAAATAGGGCACCGGCCCGGCCACCGCGGCCAATCGTTGCACCTTTTGCCCCGGCATGGTGCCGCGCTCGACCAGCCAGGCGTCGGCGAGCCGCCCGGCCTGCTCCAGCGCGCGGCGCAGCTTCGGCAGGTGGCGGCCGATCTTCATCACCACCAACGCGTCGGTATCGGCGGCGCGGCGAGCGAGCTCCGCTTCCGGCAGGGTGGCGGCCAGCACGGTCAGCACATCGTCGCCCCAGGTGATCGGCCGGTCGGTGGCTGTCCAGCAGCCGGACATGCCGGTGATGCCCGGCACCACCTCGACCTCTGCCCGGCCTTGCAGGCGGGAATGCAGATGCATGAAGGAGCCGTAGAAGAACGGATCGCCCTCGCAGAGCACGACGACATCGCCATTCGCGGCCAGCTCCGTCAGCCGCTCCGACCAGTCGTCGTAGAACGCCGCGAGCCGGCGGTTGTACTCCGGATCGGTGACCGGGATTTCAGTGGTGACGGGATATTCCATCGCGTGTTCAATGGCTTGACTGCCGATCACTCCCTCGACGATCTGCCGCGCCTGACCCGCGCGCCCGGCCTTGCGGAAATAGGCCACGTGGCGCGCCGCGCCGATCAGCCGGTGCGCCTTGACGCTCATCAGATCGGGGTCGCCGGGGCCGAGGCCGATACCAATGACCTTGCCCATGCTCATTCCTTCCGGCTCGCCAGCGCGTTGACGGCGGCCACGGTGATGGCGGAGCCGCCGAGCCTGCCGCGCACGATCATCGACGGCGCAGGCAGGTCGTCCATCAACGCGTCCTTCGATTCCGCCGCACCAACGAACCCCACCGGGCAGCCGATGATCGCGGCGGGGCGGGGGCAGGCGGGGTCTTCCAGCATGTTCAGCAGGTGGAAGAGGGCCGTGGGGGCATTGCCGATCGCCACCACGGCGCCCTCCAGATGCGGCCGCCACAGTTCCAGCGCCGCGGCAGAGCGGGTGGTGCCCATCGCCCTGGCCCTCTCCGGCACGGCCGGGTCGTGCAGGGTGCAGATCACCGGGTTGTCTGCGGGCAGGCGGGGGCGGGTGATCCCTTCGGAGACCATCCGCGCGTCGCAGAGGATCGGTGCGCCTTTCTGCAGGGCGCTGCGCGCGGTTTGGGCAAAATCGGGCGAGAATTGTACATCCCGCTCCAGCCCGACCAGACCGGCGGCATGGATCATGCGGACGACCACGGGTTCCTCCCCGGCGGTAAAGCGGGCGAGGTCGGCCTCGGCGCGGATGGTGGCGAAGCTCCGGGCATAGATCGCGGCGCCGTCGGTTTCGTAGGTGTGGGGCATTCAGGGGCCTTCGGTCAGGAGGTCGGGAGGGAAGGTCAGGGCGTCGGCGCTGAGGCCGGTGCGGTCGGGCGGGTCGCCGGCACGGCCCTGCCGGATCAGGTCGAACCGGTCGGGGCCGGTGGCGACCAGGGTCAGAGGTGCGGCAGCCGGATGGGCGCAGCCCTTGGCGCAGCCGGAGACATGCAGAAGCATGCCCTCCGGCAGATGCGGCGCCAGCGCGCGGGCCAGGGGTCGGGTTGGGGAGAGGGCCTGCGGGCACCCCGGTGCGCCGGTGCAGGCCACGACGCGCAGGCACGGGTCGGTGGCGTCGGCGATCAGCGCGGGCAGCCCGGGCAGCGCGGCGCGCGCGGCCCCTTCGATCAGCAGCATCCGCCAGGGCGTGAGACGCAGCGGGCCGGCCTCGGCCAGCGCCGCCAGGGTTTCGGCCTGCATCTGGCCGAACGCCAGCGCGACCAGCATGCCCTGCGCGCAGGGGCCGGGCTTTGGCGGCTCTCGCCCGTCTGCAGCGCGGATTTCCGAAAACCCGGGGGGCGGAGCGAAGCCGGAGGCCAGATGCCGCGCCATCCGGCCCCGGCCCTCCGGTGCGCCACCACTGTCGAGGAACCAGCGGGCGAGGGCCAGCGCAGTCCTGGCGGCGGTCTTCACCGTGACCGGTGCGCCGGTCGCGGCACCGTCGGGGCGGCAGAGCAGCCCGCCGGCACTGTCGCGTTCCAGCCGGATATCGGCGGGGGTGGCGGTGAGCACCGGCGCCGGGCCGCAATCGACGGCAAAGCCGAATTTGCCGGGCAGGGCGGGGGCATCGGGCGCGGTCAGCGCCTTGGCCAGTGTCGCGGCGATGCGGGCGCTGTCGTCGGCTTCGGTCCGGAACGGCGTCAGCACGATGTTGCGCCGCGCTTCGGCCCCGGCGCTGTCATCGACCAGATCCAGCGCCCGCAGCCCGTCGATCAGCGCCGGATGGCGCTCTGCCGTCACGCCGCGCAGTTGCAGGTTGGCGCGCGATGACAGGTCGATCCGCCCGTTGCCGTACTGCCGCGCCAACAGCGCAAGGCCCGCCGCCTGCGCCGGGACCAGCCGCCCCAGCGGTGGCCGGATGCGCACCACCAGCCCGTCGCCGGACATCATCGGCCGCAGCGCGCCGGGGCACCAGCCGCGGATGACGGGATCGCGCGAGGTCATGCGCAACCCTCCAGCGCGGCGGCGATGGAGTTGCGCCGGGTGATCCACAGCCCGGCATCCTGCAGCGCGCGGAACCGCTCGCGCATCGCCTGCAGCGCCTGCGGGTTCTCGCGTGCCATGAAGTCGACCAGATCGGCGCGCCCCAGCGTGGCGTCGAAGTAGAGGTCAAAGAGATGGGCAGGCACCACGCCGGCCAGATGGGCGAAAGCGGCCATGTGATCGAGCGTCGCCGCGATCTCTGCCGCGCCGCGAAAGCCGTGTTGCATCATGCCGTTGGCCCAGTCCCGGTTGGCGGCGCGGGCGCGGGTGACGCGGGCGATTTCCTCGCTGAGCGTGCGGGCGCGGGGCGTATCGGGCCGGGTGGCATCGAGGTGATAGAGCGCCGGGGTGTTCGCTCCGAGCGCGGCGCTGGCGGCGGCGAATCCCGCCTCATGCGCGGCGTAGTCGGCGGCCAGCAGCAGGTCGGTTTCCGGCAGGTCCTGCAGGTGGACGAAACTGTCGGCACTGCGCAGCCGCGCCTCCAGCTCCGCCCGCGCCGGGGCGACCTCTCCCTTGGCGTCGATGGCATGGGAGGAGGCGTTGAGCCAGGCCTCGCCCGCCGCCGCGCGGCCCGCGTCGGTATAGTCTTCTAGCGTCGCGGTCATGTTCAGCCCGTATTGCCCGGGTTTCGGGCCGAACACGCGCGGGATGGTTTGGCGATAGGGGTTGTCCTCCACTGCCTCGTCACGCGCGGCGAGCGCGCCGGCCCCGGCCTCGAACATCTGCGCCAGCCCGGGGAACACATCGCGGAACAGGCCGGAGACCCGCAGCGTCACGTCGATGCGCGGGCGGTTGAGGAGCGCGAGCGGGATCACCTCGAAGCCGCTGACGCGCTCCGACCCCTCGTCCCATGTCGGCGCCAACCCGGCGAGGTGCAGGGCCATGGCAAACTCCTCGCCCGCCGTGCGCATGGTGGCCGACCCCCAGAGGTCCACCACCAGCCCGCGCGGCCAGTCGCCGTGGTCCTGCAAGTGCCGGCGCAGCAGTTCCTCGGCCAGTTTCACCCCCTGCGCATGGGCGGGGCGGGAGGGCACCGCGCGGGGATCGGTGGTGAAGAGGTTGCGGCCGGTGGGCAGCACATCGGCGCGCCCGCGGAACGGCGAGCCGGAGGGGCCGGGGGCGACGAACCGGCCCGAGAGCGCGGCCAGCAGACCGGCGCGTTCCTGCGCGCCGCAGTCGCCGCTGCCGAAGACATGCAGCCCCTCGCCGAACTGGCTTTCCTTGATGTCGCAGACGAAGCGGTCGATGCGGGTGATCGCCTCGGCCGGGGAGGTCTCGGGCGTGAGGCCGAGGTCGTCCTCCACCCCGGTGCCCTGCGCCTCCGCCCTGATGTCGGCGATCAGCCGGTCGCGGCGGGCGGGATCGAGCCCGTCGGCGGTGGAATATTCGTCGAGCAGATGTTCCAGCCTGCCCAGCCCCTCGGGCAGTCTGGTCTGCGCCAGCGGCGGCGGCAGGTGGCCGAGGGTGACGGCACCGATGCGGCGCTTGGCCTGTGCCGCTTCGCCGGGATCGTTGACGATGAAGGGGTAGATCACCGGCATATCGCCCACCAGCGCCTCGGGCCAGCAGGCGGAGGAGAGCGCCACGGCCTTGCCCGGCAGCCATTCCAGCGTGCCATGGGCGCCGATATGGATCAGCGCGTCGGCCTGCTGGTGCAGCCAGAGGTAAAAGGCGACGTAGCCATGGCGCGGGGTGCGGGCGAGGTCGTGGTAGTCCTCGGCGCGGGCTTTGACGTCGCCGCGTTCCGGTTGCAGGGCGATCAGGGCGTTGCCGGAGCGCAGGGCGGCGAAATGGAAGGCGCCGTCGGTGACGCCCGGATCGACCTCCGGCGCGCCCCAGGCGGCGGTGAGAGCGTCGCACAGGCTCTGTGGCAGGGCTTCGAGCGCCTTGAGATAGTCCGCCACCGGCCAGCTCAGCGTCTCGTTCAGCAGCGCGGTGCCCGGATCGGAGAGCGGCGCGGTGGAATAGCCCTCGTCGGCCAGCGTGCCGAGGATGCCATTGCAGGAGGCCAGCGCGTCGAGCCCCACCGCATGGGCCAGCTGTTGCGCCTTGCCGGGATAGGTGGAGAGCACCAGCGCCGGCCGTTTGTCGGCATGGTCCAGCGTGGTGAGCCGGTGCCAGCCCTGCACCCGGTCGGCGATGGCCGCCACCCGCTCCGCCTCGGCGCGATGGGCAAAGCGGCTGTATTCCAGATCGGGGTCGCGGCGGCCGGGGGACTTGAAGCTCGCCACCCCGGCGAACAGCCGCCCGTCGACCTCGGGCAGAACCACATGCATGGCCAGATCGGCGGGGGAGAGGCCGCGTTCGGCCTCGGCCCAGTCCCGCCGCCGCGCGGTGGAGAGCGCCACCTGAAACACCGGGCATCCGGCGGCGTCGAGCGGCGAGGGCGCGCCGTCGGCCCCCTGCGCCGAAAAGGCGGTGGCATTGACGATGCTGGCGGGTCTGAGCCGGGCGATTTCGGACCGCAGCCAATGCGCGGCGCTGGGTTCCTTGAGGCTGGGGGCGAAGACACCGTGGGCGTCGAACCCGCGTGCTTCCAGCGCCGCGATCAGCGCGTCGATGGGATCGGTATCGGCGGCGGTGAGGTAGGAGCGGTAGAAGGTGACCAGCGCCAGCGGCCTCTCACCCCGCTCCGGCGCCGCAACCACGCCCGCGCCGGGGCGGTAGAAGCCGGCCTCCGGTACCGTCTTGGCGCCCGCTACCGGCCCGGCATAGAGCCCGGCGGAAAGCGCCAGTTGCGCCAACGCCGCCTGCGCCGCCACCGCGCCGCCGGCATCGCAGAGCGCCTGTAGCCGGCGTAGGGTGCTCACCGGCAGGGTGGAGAGCGCATCGAGCCGGGTATCCTCGCGCCCGTCGGCGGGTAACACGGCCAGCGCGATGCCCTGCCGCCGCGCCATGTCTTGCAGCGTCGCCAGCCCATAGGGCCAATAGCTTTCGCCGCCGATCAGCCGCACCAGCACGCCCTTTGCCCCGGTCAGGGTCTGCTCGGCATAGGTGTCGACCGAGAGCGGGTGGCGCAGGGCGACCAGATTGGCGAGGCGGAGCGTGGGAAGGGTGCCTCCGGCGCGATGCCAGCCCGCCGCGAAAGCTCCGAGGTCGCTGTCGGAAAACGACAGCACCACAAGATCCGCCGGGCTCTGCCCCAGATCCTGCGGGATGTCGTTTTCCTCCAACCCGTGGCTTTCGCGGAAGACGACATGCATCTCGGTTCAGACCCCCAGAACCGCGCGGATCGCCGCCTCGTCGATGTCGTCATGCTCGGCGATCACCACCAGGTGCGAGCGCCGCGGGGTGTCGCCCCAGGGCCGGTCGTACTGGCTGCGCAGCCGCTCGCCCACCGCCTGGACCAGCAGCCGCATCGGCGTGCCAGCCACGGCGACATAGCCTTTGACGCGCAGGGCGTTCTGCTCCCGCGCCAGCCGCAGGATCGCGTCCTCCAACGCCTGCCGGTCCTCTACCTCGCCCAGTTCCACGACGATGCTTTCGAAATCGTCATGCTCGTGGTCGTCGGCGCCGTCGTGATGCGAGGGGCGGGCGTCGAGATCGTCTTCGGCGGCAGCCCCCAGCCCCAGCACCAGGCGGGGGTCGATCACCCCTTCGGTCATCGGCAGGATCGGCAGCTTGCGCGGGGCCTCGGCCTCCACCGCCGCGCGGGCGGCGGCAAGCCCTGCTTCGCCGGCGAGATCGGCCTTGGACAGCAGCACGATATCGGCGCAGGCGATCTGGTCTTCGAACACCTCCGACAGCGGCGTTTCATGGTCGAGGCTGTCATCGGCGGCGCGCTGGGCCTCCACCGCGTCCACGTTGGGGGCGAAGCGGCCGGCGGCCACCGCCTCCGCATCGGCCAGCGCGATCACCCCGTCGACGGTGATGCGCGAGCGGATCGCCGGCCAGTCGAAGGCCTTCAGCAGCGGTTTCGGCAGGGCAAGGCCCGAGGTCTCGATCAGGATATGTTCGGGCGTTTCCGGCAATGCCATCAGCGCCTCGATGGTGGGGATGAAATCGTCGGCCACGGTGCAGCAGATGCAGCCGTTGGCGAGCTCGACGATATTCTCCGCCGGGCAGGTCTCGTCGGCGCAGGATTGCAGGATGTCGCCATCCACCCCGGCGGTGCCGAACTCGTTGACCAGCACGGCGAGCCGCTTGCCCTGCGGGTTGGCCATCAGGTGGCGGATCAGCGTGGTCTTGCCGGCGCCGAGAAAGCCGGTGACGACGGTGACGGGGATTTTCGTGAGGTCGGACATGCGCGTCTACTCCTGCGGTGGGATGCGGGCGATGGATTGTTTGCGAAAGATCACCGGGCGGGCGCGCCAGGGCACCAGCCCGTCGCCGGTTTCGGCATAGGCGGCGACGCCGGTCAGGATATCGGCGACATGCGCCTGCGGATCGAGATCGCCATAGACATAGGTCCAGCGCTCCGGCCCGCCGCTCAGCGCGATGGCGCAGCCGCGCGAACAGGCCGAGAGGCATTTCACCGGGCGCAGCGCGACGCCTTCGGGCAGACCGGCATCCGCCAGCGCCTCCAGCATCCTCGTGCCGGGGCGCGGGTCGTCCGCGTCGGCGGTATCATCGTCGGGCCGGGCCCGGCGGCAGGTGGTGCAGACAGTGATCGTGACCCTGGCCATGGTCCCCTCTCGAATTCGGCAAAAGGGGGGAGAGGCCAGCAGCAGGGCATCCGCCAATGGGACAGCCCAAAGCCGGTCGCGAAACACCCCGTTCGCCCGTAGCATCAACACATGCTGGCAGGTCTCCCGGCTTGCGGATCTCGGGGCGCGCAGTCGAAACTGCGGCTCCGGCGGTCTGCCCACCTTCCCGGCCTTTTGGGCCAGTGGTCGGGCGACCTCTCCGGTCACGGTCGCGGGGGCGGCTGCGCTTCGGCCCGACCCGTTGCGGGGCGTGGGCGTATCGCATTCCCTCTTCGCCTGTCATGGACAGGAACCAGCAGTCTCCACCTGCGGCAATGTTCGGGGGGTTGTCAAGCGCGGGATTGTGGCAGGCGAAGGCGCGGCAGGCGGCCGGTGCCGATGCGCCGCATCGCGTCGGGCGGCGATCCGGTCCATAGTGGCGGCCGGCCCGGGCGGGCAAAGGGAGGAGATTGAACAATGAACAAGGTGATCATGGGGCTTGGCGTCGCGCTGGCGCTGGCCGGCTCTCCGGCGCTGGCCGGGGGGCTGGAGGTCCAGCCGGTGGCCGACAATGTCTGGGCGCTGGTCGGTCCCAAGACTCAGCGCGATGCGGAGAACCTTGGCAATAACGCCACCTTCGGCGTGGTCGAGACGGCGGAGGGCGTGGTGCTGATCGACGCCGGCGGCTCGCGCGCCGGGGCGGCGATGATCGACGCGGCGATTGACCGGATCACCGATGCGCCGGTGACATACGTCATCGACAGCGGCGGGCAGGATCACCGCTGGCTCGGCAACGGCTACTGGCAGGCGCAGGGGGCGAAGGTGATCGCGTCCGAGGCCGCGGTGGCCGATCAGAAGGACCGCGCCTCGATGCAGTTGACGGCGCTGTCGATGTTCCTTGGCGACAAGCTGGAGGGGACGGAGCCGGCCTATGCCGATATCACGTTCGCCGACAGCTACACGCTGGATCTGGGCGGCATGACATTCGAGATCACCCATGCGGGTCAGGCGCATACCCCGGGCGATGCCTTCGTCTGGCTGCCGCAGCGGCAGGTGATGTTCACCGGCGATATCGTCTTCGTCGGCCGGCTGCTGGGGGTGCTGCCGTTTTCCAACGTGAAAAGCTGGATCGCCGCCTTCGAGGCGATGGCGGCCTATGAGCCCGCCCATCTGGTGCCCGGCCATGGCCCCGCCACCACGCTGGAGCAGGCGCGGGCCGATACCTATGACTATCTCGTGAACCTGCGCAGCCGGATCGGAGACCTTCTGGACGAGGGCGGCGATATCATGCAGGCGCCGGAGATCGACCAGTCGGCCTTTGCCCGTCTCGACCAGTTCGAGATGCTGGCGGGCCGCAACGCCCAGGCGACCTTTGAACAGATGGAATGGGAATAACCCTGCCGCCTTGCGCTGAGGGCGGCAGGCCGTCAGGGTGGGCGCAATGGAGTGGATCTCTTTCGCAGCCGCCTTCGCGGTTTTCCTGCTGAGCCACAGCCTGCCGCTGCGTCCTGCGATCAAGCGGGCGCTGGTGGCGCGGCTGGGCACACGTGGCTTTTCACTGGTCTATTCGGCGCTGTCGCTGGCCATGCTCGGCTGGCTGGTCCACGCCGCCGCGGGGGCGCCGCGGGTGGCGCTCTGGGCCTGGGCGCCGTGGCAGAACCACGTGACGCTGACCGTCATGGCGATGGTCTGTCTGCTGTTGGCGCTGTCGTTGGGGCGGCCCAACCCGTTTTCTTTCGGTGGCGCGCTGAACGGCACGTTCGACCCCGCCCGCCCCGGCCTGGTGCGCTGGGTGCGGCATCCGGTGCTGCTGGCGCTGGCGCTCTGGGCCGGGGGGCACCTGCTGGCCAATGGCGAGCTGGCGCATGTGCTGCTGTTCGGGGTGTTCGCGGGGTTTGCGCTGCTCGGGATGCGGCTGGTCGACCGGCGCAAGCAGCGGGAGATGGGGGCGGAACGCTGGCAGGCGCTGCGTCGCGACATGGCGCGCGCGCCGCTGATTGCCGCGCCGCAAAGCTGGCCCGGGGTTGCCCTGCGGCTGGCACTGGGGGTGGCGGCATATCTTGCCCTGATCTGGCTGCACCCCTCTCTTTTCGGGGTCTCGCCGCTGCCCTGAACGCGGATCGCAGCCCTACCAGGGGATTTCCCTGCCCGACCAGTCGAAAAACCGCCCCGATTGCGCCGCGGACAGCCTGTCGATCACCTGAAGAAGGTGCTGCGCGGCCTGTTGCGGCGTCACGGTGGGGTGTCCCCTGGCGAACGCGCGTGTGAGTGGCGTGTCCACCGTGCCCGGATGCAGGCAGACCGCGCAGGCCTGTTTGTGGCTGCGGGCCAGCTCGATGGCGGCGCCGTGGATCAGCTGGTTCAGCGCCGCCTTGGAGGCGCGATAGCTGTGCCAGCCGCCCAGGCGATTGTCGGTGATCGAGCCCACCCGCGCCGACAGCGCCGCAAAGACAGAAGGGCGGTCGCGCGGGATCAGGTGCAGCGCGTGTTTCAGCACCAGCATCGGCCCGATCGCGTTCACCGCGAATTGCCTCGCCAGCGCCTCGGCCGTGACCTGCCGTATCGCCTTTTCTGGGCGGTGGCCGTCGCCTGCAAGAACGCCGGTGGCGACAAGGATCAGATCCTGCGGCGGGCTGAGCTGTCCCAGCACGCGTTCGACCGAGGCCTCGTCGGTCAGGTCCAGCCCGTCGGCGCGCCGCGACAGGCGGGTGACGGCGGTGCCGCGCGCTTCCAGCGCGTCGGCCAGTGCGCCGCCAATACCGCCGGTGGCACCGATGATCAAAGCGTTTTCCATGCCGTTCAGCTATGGCGCCGGGGCGCTGGGTCAAACATTGTATCCGGCGGTACACGAAGGCTCTGGGCAATCCCGGCGTCCCGGTCTAGCGTGCCGCCATGAGCGAAAGCACGGACATTCACGACAGCCGCTATTCCTGGCTGCGGCTCGGCATCACCCTGGCGATTGGCATGGTCGCCAACGTGGGGATGTGGGCGATCATCGTGATCATGCCCGCCGTCGAGGCGGAGTTCGGCGCCGGGCGCGCCGAGGCGTCGCTGCCCTATACGCTGACCATGGTGGGCTTCGGGTTGGGCAACCTGCTGATCGGGCGGTTGCTGGACCGGTTCGGCGTGACGCTGGCGCTGATCGGGGCGTCGGCGATGATCGCGGCGGGTTTCACGCTGTCCACGGTGATGCCGTCGATCCCGGCGCTGGCGGCGGCGCATCTGCTGCTCGGGTTGGGGACGGCGGTGGGGTTCGGACCGCTGATCGCCGATATTTCCCATTGGTTCATCCGCCGGCGCGGCATCGCCGTGGCGCTGGTGGCCAGTGGCAATTACCTCTCCGGGGCGCTCTGGCCGACGTTGCTGGCCGGGATGCTGGCCGGCAGCGGCTGGCGCATGGTCTATCTGACGCTGGCGGCGGTCAGCCTTGCGGTGGTGGTGCCGCTGTCGTTGCTGTTGCGGCGCCGGGTGCCGCTGGAGGCGCAGGCCCATGCCGAGGCCGCCTCGGCGCTGGCGGCGCGCTCCGCCGGGCTGTCGCCCCGCACGCTACAATTCCTGCTGGGTTTTGCCGGGATCGCCTGCTGCGTCGCGATGTCGATGCCGCAGGTCCATATCGTCGCCTATTGCGTGGGCCTCGGCTACGGCCCGGCGGTGGGTGCCGAGATGCTGTCGCTGATGCTGCTGGGCGGGGTGGCGAGCCGGATCGTCTCGGGCCTGGTCGCCGACCGGCTGGGCGGGGTCAAGACGCTGCTGGCGGGATCCATCCTGCAGTGCATCGCGCTGATGCTCTACCTGCCCTACGACGCGATGATGCCGCTTTACGTGGTCAGCACGGTGTTCGGCCTCAGCCAGGGCGGCATCGTGCCCTCCTATGCGCTGGTGGTGCGCGAATACATGCCCGCGCGGGAGGCCGGGGCGCGGGTGGGCTTCGTGATGATGATGACGATCCTGGGCATGGCGCTGGGCGGGTGGATGTCGGGCTGGATCTACGATCTGAGCGGCAGCTACCAGATGGCCTTCCTCAACGGGATCGCCTGGAACGCGCTGAACATCGTGATCGTCGGCACGCTGCTGATGCGGTCGCGTCCGAGGGCGCCGCGGGCGGCGATGGCCTGAACCGGCCCCGGATCGGGGAGTTTTCACCCCGAACTGTACGGAACAAGCCGCGCAGGGAGGCCTGGCTCAGAGCCTACTCCGCCGCCATGTGCCGTTCGCCGCGGGCACGGGCCAGCGCGATCTGCTTCTGACGCTCGCGGAAGCGCGCCTTGTCCTCGTCCGAGGTTTCGTTAAAGCAGTGGTGGCAGGAGACGCCGGCCTCGTACTCCGGCCGCGCCTTGTCCTCTTCCAAAATCGGGCGGCGGCAGCCGTGGCAGAGGTCGTAGGGACCTTCCTTGAGCCCGTGGCCGACCGAGACGCGGTTGTCGAAGACGAAGCATTCGCCCTGCCAGGTGCTGTCCTCGGCGGGCATCTCCTCGAGATAGCGCAGGATGCCGCCCTTGAGATGATAGACCTCGTCGATGCCCTGACCGAGCAGGAAGTTGGTGGATTTCTCGCAGCGGATGCCGCCGGTGCAGAACATCGCGATCCGCTTGTTGTGGAACCGTTCCTTGTTCGCCTCCCACCAGGCGGGGAAATCGCGGAAGCTGTCGGTTTCGGGGTCCACCGCGCCCTCGAAGGTGCCAATCGCCACCTCGTAATCGTTGCGGGTGTCGATCACCGCCACATCGGGCGAGCGGATCAGGTCGTTCCAGTCCTTCGGCTCGACATAATGGCCGACCCGGGCCTTCGGGTCGACGTCGGGCTGGCCCATGGTGACGATCTCGCGCTTCAGCCGCACCTTCATGCGGGCGAAGGGGGGATGGTCGCTGGTCGCCTCCTTCCACTCCAGATCGGCGCAGCCGGGCAGGGCGCGGATATGCGCCAGCACTGCGTCGATGCCTGCACGGGGGCCGGCGATGGTGCCGTTGATCCCTTCGTGGGCGAGCAGCAGCGTGCCCTTGACGTCTTGCGCCAGGCACAGCCCCAGCAGCGCCGGTTTCAACGCGGCGGGATCGGGGAAACGGGTGAAATGGTAGAGAGCGGCAATCGTGTACATGGGCGGGATTTACGCCCTCGTTGCCGTTCGGGCAAGAGGACAGGGGCGCGCAGGGGGGCAACAGGACAAACCGCGTAAGCGCCGGACCGGGGGCTGGCGCTCTCGACCCTTGATCGGGGCGCTTTATCCCGGCCAAATCCGGATGACTTCCGGTCGACGCGCCTACGTTGCCCAAGCGCCAGACCGCGGGGACGGTCCGGCGCTTGCGCGGCGCCCTTCGGGCTTGTTCCGCGCTAGGGTTTGGCTCGGAAGAGGCTCTGCTCCTGCATCTTCGGCAGCACCGGCACCCGCTTGGCCAGCGGCGTGTCGGCCTGCCCTGCGGGGTAGAGCCCGTCCAGCGGATTGCCCGTGAGCAGGTCGGGGTTGTCGCGCAGGAACGCCTCGGTGCTGTCACAACCGCCTTCCACCCTTTGCGCGATCAGGCTTACGAAGGCAAAGGTGACGGTGGCGTTGAATTTCTCCGGCACCCCGGCGTTGCCCGCCAGCCGCTGCAAGCCGCGGGCGATCCGCGCCAGCGCGTCGTAGAAATCGCCCTGTTTCAGCGCCGCGACCGTGACGCCGACGTGATCGCGATGGGTGAACCCCTCGGCCGGCAGGGTCCCGGCATCGAGTGCCGCCAGCATGTGATCGTATGGATCGTTCATTCGTCCTCCTCCCGCAGCCGGTGGCTGTCCTCGGCGGTTAGGTCGAGGTCGTAGACCTGTTTCAGCATCGCGATCTTCTCCAGCGTGGCCTCGGAGAACGGCGCCTTGCCTTCGAAAGCATGCAGCGCCATGCCCTCGATCAGATCGGCGGCGGACATATCCAGATGCTCCGCCAGCCCCTTCAGCACCTTGAGCAGCCGTTTCTCCAGCCGCAGCCCGGTTTGTACGCGTTCGATTCGTTTCATGTGGTGATATATATACCTTGGTACCAAAATAGCAATTGCATCGCTTGACCGCCGCGCGGGGGGTTCTTACCACTTTGACAAAGGAAGGATTGCCCATGACCCATGCCCTGCTCGTGATCGACGTCCAGAACGATTTCTGCCCCGGCGGTGCGCTGGCGGTGCCCGAGGGCGATGCCGTGGTCGAGGGCATCAATGCGATGATGCCGGAGTTCGACGCGGTGATCCTGACGCAGGACTGGCATCCGGCGGGCCATTCCTCCTTCGCCTCCTCGCACCCCGGCAAGGCGCCGATGGAGATGATCGAGATGCCCTACGGCCCGCAGGTGCTGTGGCCCGATCATTGCGTGCAGGGGACCCGGGGGGCGGAATTCCACCCCCGTCTGCGCACCGACGGCGACCTGATCATCCGCAAGGGGTTTCGCCCGGCCATCGACAGCTATTCGGCGTTCTTCGAGAACGACCAGACCACCCCCACCGGGCTGGAGGGCTACCTGCGCACACGCGGTATCGACAAGCTGACCCTGGTGGGGCTGGCCACCGACTTCTGCGTGCGCTTTTCGGCGGAGGACGCGGCCCGGCTGGGCTTCGACGTCTCGGTGCGGCTGGAGGCCTGTCGCGGCATCGACCTCGACGGGTCGCTGAATGCGGCGCTTGACGCGATGAAATCGGCCGGCGTTACCCTGACTTGAGTAGATTGTTAACGACTTTGTGACCAGCTGGGCATGGTAAAAGTTCAGTTGGCAAAGGTCCGTGCATGCGAGGGTGGGCTTCAAAATCCGCCAATCCGTTCGAGGAATTCGAACGGCGAACCAGTAAGCGCGGCCTGCTCAGGCGCTATGCCCGCGGCCGGGTCAAGAATTTCGCCAGCCGCGAGATCACGGCGGTCGCGGGGGGCGTCCTGCTGTGGATCATGAACGGCCCGATGTACGGGCTTATCGTGCTTCTGGTCACGCTGATCGGCGAGGGCGTGGATTGCCTCTATCTGCGCGGCGTCGACCGGCGGCTGGAGCGGGGTGAACCGCTCGACCGGATCTATGCCATCAGCACGCTGACAGCCGGGGTTCAGGCGGTCTCCGTCTCGGTCGGCGTCGCCATGGCCTGGTTCGGGCCGGTCACCAGCGCCTCGCCGCTGTTTGCGATTGCCTTTCTCGCCGGCGGGGCGACCAACGGCGGTCTGGTGCTGCCGTTTCACCGCGCTGCCGGTACGATCCGGCTGTCGATCTATGCGGTGGTTGCCGTTTCGCTGTTTGTGCTGTCGGCGGTTCTGTACGGCCCGCCCGACCTCCTGTTCTCGATGAACGCCTCCGGCACGCTGATGCTGAGCTTCGTGATTTTCGCCCTTCTCAAGTACATCTCCAAGGGGTTCTACGGCAACAAGCAGATCACCCACGCGATGATCGAAAAGAGCGCCGAACTGAAACGGGTCAACTCGGAGCTTGCAGCGCATCAGAAAGAGGCGCATCGCCTGGCCCTGGTTGCCCGCAACGCCAATGACAGCATCCTGCTGATGGATAGCGACGGCTATATCACCTGGGTCAACGAGGCCTTCACACGGACGACCGGCTACAGCCAGAGCGAGGCCATCGGGCAACGCCCCGGCGAGCTGCTCAACGGTCCGGAAACCGACCCGAAGACCGTTGCCTCCCTGAACGATGCCGTCGTCCTGGGCGTCCCGTTCCGCGGCGAGATCCAGAACCGGACCAAGGCAGGTCAGCTGATCTGGATGGAGACCAACCAGGTTCCGGTGATCGACGAGACCGGCAACGTCGACATGATCGTCGCCATCGAGCGCAACGTCACCGAGGCCAAGCGGCACGAACGCGAGATCATCCTGGCCCGGCAGGCCGCCGAGGACGGCGCGCGCGCCAAATCGGATTTCCTGGCCACGATGAGCCACGAGATCCGAACCCCGATGAACGGCGTGATCGGCATGACCGACCTGTTGGTCGAAACCGGCCTGACATCCGAACAGCGCGCCTATAGCGACACCATCCGCAATTCGACCGAGGCACTGCTGACCATCATCAACGACGTGCTGGATCTGTCGCGGCTCGATGCCCGCAAGGTGACGCTGGATCCCGTGGACTTCGATCTCAAGTCCTGCATGCAGGAGCCGGTTCGCCTGCTGGGCGCCCAGGCCCGGGACAAGGGGCTGTGGCTGCGGCTGGATTACCAGGACGGCGGCGCCGGGCGGTTGCATGGCGACGACGGGCGGTTGCGGCAGGTGCTGATCAACCTGATCGGCAACGCGATCAAGTTCACCCAGGACGGCGGCGTGACGGTCCGGGTGCGGAGCTGTGCCGCCGGGGCGGATGCGGCGGAGCTCATCATCGTGGTCGAGGATACCGGGATCGGCATCCCCAAGGACAAGCACGAGCATATTTTCGAACGTTTCGCCCAGGCCGACGCCTCGACCACGCGCCAGTTCGGCGGCACCGGGCTGGGCCTGACCATTTCGCGGATGCTGATCGAAGAGATGGGCGGCACGATTACGGTGGAGTCGGAGCCGGGCCATGGATCGTGTTTCACGATCGAGCTTCGCCTGCCCCGGGCCGCGCAGCCCCCGGAGGCGGCCGGGGAAGAGGCCGCCGGGGTGCCCGAGACCGCCGGCGGCCATGAAGCGCTGGCCGGCAAACGGGTGCTGGTGGCCGAAGATGCCCGGGTCAATCGTGTCCTGATCGGCAAGTATCTTTCGGGGCTGGAGCTCGATCTGCAATTTGCCCATGACGGCCGCGAGGCGGTGGACCGCGTCCTGGAATTCGAGCCCGATATCGTGCTGATGGATATGTCGATGCCGCGGCTAAACGGCATCGAGGCGACCCGCGCGATCCGCGGCGGAGCGGCGAAACAGCCGGTCATCATCGCGCTGACCGCCAACGCCTTCGACACCGACAAGGCCGCCTGTCTGGCGGCCGGAATGGACGGATTTCTGACCAAGCCCGTGCGCCGGGCGGAGTTGTTGTCCTGCATGGTGAAGCAGGCCGCCAAGCCGCGGCCCGAACCGGCACAGTGATTTTGCAGGGATTTTCCTTGGCCCCGGGGCCCGGTCTGACGTATCACGTCCCGGGCAGAAATTCACGAGGCCGGCCTTGGACATCGCAACCCGCGTATACAACCACAAATGGAAGATCGACCCGATCGTCCGTTCGTTGATCGACACCGACTTTTACAAACTTCTGATGTGCCAGTCGGTGTTCCGCAACAAGCCCGAGACACGGGTCACCTTCTCGCTGATCAACAGGTCCGACCATGTGCCGCTGGCCAAGCTGATCGACGAGGGCGAGCTGCGCGAACAGCTGGACCATATCCGCTCGCTCAGCCTGACCCGGGGCGAAAGCACCTGGCTGCGCGGCAATACCTTCTATGGCAAGCGGCAGATGTTCCGCTCCGACTTCATGGAGTGGTTCGAGGGGCTGCGGCTGCCGCCCTATCACCTGGAACGACGCGGCGATCAGTACGAGCTGACCTTCGAAGGCAGCTGGCCCGAGGTGATGATGTGGGAAATCCCCGCGCTCGCCGTGCTGATGGAGCTGCGCAGCCGCGCCGTGCTGAACGACATGCGCCGGTTCGAGCTGCAGGTGCTCTACGCCCGGGCGATGACACGGGTATGGGAAAAGATCGAGCGCCTGCGCGAGATCGGCTCGCCCCCCATCGCCGATTTCGGCACCCGCCGGCGGCATTCCTTCCTGTGGCAGGACTGGTGCGTGCAGGCGATGGTCGAGGGGCTGGGCAACAGTTTCACCGGCACCTCCAACTGCCTGATCGCCAAAAACCGCGACCTGGAGGCGATCGGCACCAACGCGCATGAACTGCCGATGGTCTATGCGGCGCTGGCCGAAACCGACGAGGAGCTGGCCCAGGCGCCCTACAAGGTGCTGGAAGACTGGCATGAGGAGCACGAGGGCAACCTGCGCATCATCCTGCCCGATACCTTCGGCTCCAAGGGGTTTCTGGAAAATGCGCCCGACTGGCTGGCCGGCTGGACCGGCATCCGCATCGACAGCGGCAATCCGATCAAGGGCGGCGAGCTGGCCATCGACTGGTGGAAATCCCGCGGCGAGGACCCGCGGGAAAAGCGGATTATCTTCTCCGACGGGCTCGACGTCGACAAGATCGTCGACCTCTACGAGCATTTCAAAGGCCGGGTGAAGGCCAGCTTCGGCTGGGGCACGCTGCTGACCAACGATTTCCGCGGGCTGGTGCCGGACGATGCGCTGGCGCCGTTCTCGCTCGTCTGCAAGGCGGTCAGCGCCAATGGCAAGCCCACGGTCAAGCTGTCGGACAACCCGGAAAAGGCGATGGGCCCGGCGGACGAGATCGAACGCTACAAGCGGATTTTCCACGTGGGCGAGCAGGAGCGGATCAAGGTCGAGGTCTAGGGGCGCTCAGCGCCGCCGCACCTGCCGCTCGCGCCAGATCACCATCAGCCCGCCCGCGGCCACCAGAAGCGCGCCGGGGAACAGATCGTCGAGCGGCGCCTCGCCGAAGAACATCCAGCCCAGCAGCAGGGCGAAGGGGATGCCGAAATATGTGAAGGGCGCCAGCGTGCTCTGCTCGGCCATCCGGTAGGCAATCACCATGCAGAGCACCGCGGTGCCGCCGCAGCCGCCCATCGCGGCGATCCAGCCCAGATCGGCGGGGGTCTGCACCCCGGAGATGCCGCCGGTGGCCAGCGCCAGGCAGATGGCGCCCACCATCGCGGTGCCGGAGGAATAGAGGTTGACCAGCGGGCTGGGCACATCCGCGTCCATCAGCCGGGCGGTGACGGCGGCCAGCGCATAGAGCGCGGCGGAGGCAATCGGCGCCACCGCCAGGAAGCTCAGACCGTCGCCGCCCGGCTTCATGATCCACATCACCCCGGCGAACCCCACCAGAACCGCGCCCCAGCGGATCAGCCCGACCCGTTCGCCCAGGATCGGCACCGCGAAGGCGGTCATGAACAGTGCGTTGGAATAGGTGATGGTCGTCGCGGTGGCAAAGGCGAGGTTGCCCAGCGAGAGATAGAACATGAACTGGGCAAAGGTGACGATGACGCCGCGCAGGCAGCCCAGCGGCCATTGCCGGATCACCCAGCGCCGCCCGGCGGCGTGCCAGCTGCGCGAGGTGGTGAGCGCGATGACCGAGGGGATCAGGCCGAAGGCATTGCGCCAGACCGACAGTTCCGCCGCGCCGTAGCGGGGCGACAGCAGCTTGATCACCAGACCCATCAGGTTGAACAGCACCAGCGACAGCAGCGTCAGCGCAATCGCCAGCCAGATCTTTTCGCGGCTGCCCGCGCTCACCGGGGCCTACCCATGAAACGCCGCCACCGTCTTCAGCTGCGAAAACCCGTAGAGCGCTTCGAACCCCTTCTCGCGGCCGTGGCCGGATTTTCCGATGCCGCCGAACGGCAGCTCGACGCCGCCGCCGGCGCCGTAGTTGTTGATGAAGACTTGACCGGCGTGCAGCTTTTTCGCCAGCCGCATCTGCCGGGCGCCGTCGCGGCTCCAGACGCTGGCGACCAGCCCGTAATCGGTGCCGTTGGCGATCGCCACCGCCTCCTCCTCGGTGTCGAAGGGAATGAGCACCTGCACCGGACCGAATATCTCGTCGCGCGCCAGCGGATGATCGGGCGGCACATCGGCAAACAGGGTGGGGCGCACATAGGCCCCGGCCTCCGGCGCGTGATCGACGATCACGCCCTGCGCCGCGATTTCCAGATCGGCGCCCTTGTCGAGAAAGCCGCTGACGATCTCCTTCTGCCGGGCGGAGATCAGCGGCCCCATGCGCAGATCCTCCAGCGCCGGGCCGACGGTGATCGCGCCATAGGCCTCTGCCATCCGCGCCTTCACCGCCTCGTAGATGCCGCGCTGAGCGAGGATGCGGGAGGAGGCCGAACAGGTCTGCCCGGCATTCTGGCAGCCGGCGTTGACGAGGAAGGGCAGGGCTGCGTCGAGATCGGCATCGTCGAACACCAGTTGCGGCGACTTTCCGCCCAGCTCCAGCGTCACCGGCACCACGTTCTTCGCCGCCGCCGCCTGCACCAGCGCGCCGGTCGGGACCGAGCCGGTGAAGCTCACATGCTGCACGCCCGCGTGGCCCGACAGCGCCGCACCGGCCTCCGCCCCCAGCCCCGGCACCACGTTGAGCGCGCCGGCGGGCAGCCCCGCCTCCTGCGCGATATGGGCAAAGGCCAAAGCGGTGAGGCAGGCTTCTTCGGCCGGTTTCAGCACCGCGGCATTGCCCATCGCCAGCGCCGCGCCGACCGAGCGGCCGATGATCTGCATCGGGTAGTTCCACGGCACGATATGGCCGGTCACCCCATGCGGCTCCCGCAGGGTATAGACGGTGTAGCCGTCGAGATAGGGGATCGTCTCCCCCATCACCTTGTCGGCGGCGCCGCCGTAAAACTCCATGTAACGCGCCAGCGCCACCGCGTCGGCCCGCGCCTGGGTCAGCGGTTTGCCCACGTCCCGTGCCTCCAACTGGGCCAGGTCGTCCACCCGTTCCAGCACCAGCTGGCCGATCCGGGTCAGGATCCGGCCCCGCTCCACCGCGGTCATCCGGCCCCAGTCGCCGTCGCGTGCCGCCTGCGCCGCCGTGACGGCGGCGTCGATGTCCTCTGCCTGCCCTTGGGCAATCCGGCAGATCTCCGTTCCGTCGGAGGGGTCGACCAGCGCCAGCGTTCCGGTGCCCGTGGCGGGCACCCAGGCGCCGCCGATCAGACACAGCGCCGGGTCGAACCAGATCGGGTTTGCATCACTCATCACTGTTTCCTTCCAAACCGGGCCGCCCGGGCCCTTGTTCTCACTTCGAATAGTCCCGCCGGGGACGGGGCCTGCGTCACGCCGCGCCCACCTCCGGCAATGTCGGCGCCGCCGCCAGCAGCGCCCTGGTGTAGGCGTGCTGCGGATCGGTGAAGACCTGCTCGGTCTCGCCCCGCTCCACGATCTGGCCGGCCTGCATCACCAGCACCCGGTCGGTCACCGTGCGCACCACGCTCAGGTCGTGGCTGATGAACAGATAGCTCAGGTGATAGGCCGCGCAGAGCTCCGCCAGCAGATCGAGGATCTGGGCGCGGACCGAAACATCCAGCGCGCTCACCGCCTCGTCGAACAGGATCAGCTCGGGCCGGATGATCAGGGCACGGGCGATGGCGATGCGCTGGCGCTGGCCGCCGGAAAACTCGTGGATGTATTTCTTTGCGTCCCCGGGTTTCAGCCCCACCGCCGTCAGCGCCTCGGCAATCGCCTCCTGCCGGGCGGCGCCGGTGGGCGGTGCGTCCATCAGGTGGAACGGCTCGGTTACCAGCCGTTCGACCTTGTGACGCGGGTTGAAGCTGCCGTAGGGGTCCTGAAACACCACCTGCATCCGCCGCCGCACGGCAAGGTTGGGGCGGTGTCCCGACCAGACCGGTTGGCCGTCCAGCAGGATCTCGCCCCCCTGCAGCGGCTCCAGCCCCAGCAGCGCGCGGGTCAGGGTGGACTTGCCGCAGCCGGATTCCCCCACCAGCCCCAGCCGCTCGCCGCGGTTGAGGGTGAAGCTCACGTCGTTGACCGCCCGGTGATGGCCCGGATCGCGGAACAGGTGGCGGCGCGGCAAGCGATAGTCGCGCACCGCGTGTTTCACCTCCAAGAGCGGCTGCGGCGCAGGCGGCTCCGGCAGGCTGACCCGATGGCCGGAGGCCTCGAACAGCGCCCGCGTATAGGGGTGGCGCATCTGTGCGAACAGCTGCCTCGTTTCGCCCTGTTCCACCACCTCGCCCTGCCGCATCACCACGATACGGTCGGCCAGATCGGAGACCACGGCAAGGTCATGGGTGATCATCAGCAGTCCCATGTCGCTGTCGGCCACCAGCCCCTTCAGCAGGTCGAGGATCTGCGCCTGCGTGGTCACGTCGAGCGCCGTGGTCGGCTCGTCGGCGATCAAGAGCTTGGGGCGCAACGCGATGGCCATGGCGATCACCACCCGCTGCCGCTGGCCGCCCGACAGCTCATGCGGATAGCGTGTCAGCGGAAACCGGTCCTCCGGCAGTCCGACCCGGTCCAGCACCTCGCGCGCGCGCGCCCGGGCGGCGTCGCGGTCCATCGCCTTGTGGATCAGGATCGTCTCCATCACCTGATCGCCGATGGTTTTGACCGGGTTCAGCGCCGTCATCGGCTCCTGAAACACCATGCCGATCTCGCGTCCGCGCACGCCGCACATCTGCGCCTCCGACAGCGCCAGCAGATCGCGCCCCTCCAGCATGATATGGCCGTTGGCCTCCGCCCGCTCCGGCAGCAGCCCCATCACCGACAGTGCGGTCATCGACTTGCCCGAACCGCTCTCGCCGGTGACCGCCACGATTTCCCCCGGGGCGACGGAAAAACTCACCCGGTCGAGGATGCCGAACGCCCCGATCCTGAGCGTCAGGCCGGTGATCTCCAAAAGGCTCATTCGCGCGCCACCCTCAGCCGCGGGTCGAGCCAGTCGCGCAGCCCGTCGCCCATCAGATTCAGCCCCAGCACGGTCAGGATGATCGCCAGCCCGGGGATCAGCGCCATATGCGGCGCAAAGCTGACCATGGTCTGCGCATCGGCCAGCATGCGGCCCCAGCTCGGCACCGGCGGCTGGGCACCGAGGCCCACGTAGGAGAGCCCCGCCTCGGCCAGGATGCCGAGGGAAAACTGGATGGTTCCCTGCACGATCAGCAGGTTCGCGAGATTGGGCAGGATATGCTCGGCCGAGATCCGCGCCGCCCCCTTGCCCGCGACCCGCGCGGCGAGGATGAAATCGCGCTCCCAAAGGCTCAGCGCCGCGCCACGGGTGACCCGGGCGAACACGGGGATGTTGAAGATGCCGATGGCCGCGATCGCGTTGACCGCGCCGGGGCCGAAGACAGCGGTGATCAGGATCGCGATCACGAGGCTGGGAAAGGCGAACACCAGATCGTTGCCGCGCATGATCAGCTCGTCCAGCCAGCTTCCCTTGCGCGCCGCCGCCGCCAGTCCCAGCGGCACCCCGAGGCCGACGCCGATGCCGACGGCCAGCAACGCCACCGCTATGGAGGTGCGGGCGCCCACCATGATCATGCTGAAGATATCGCGGCCGAAATGATCGGTGCCGAACCAATGCAGCGCACTTGGGCCCTGCAGCTTCTCCGGGATCGCCATCGCCGCATGGTCGTAGGGCGTCCAGACGAAGGAGGCGAGGGCGGCCAGCACCACCAGCGACGACAGCACACCGCCGAGGATCAGGTTCCGCCTCATACCCGCGCCCTCAGCCGCGGGTCGACCAGCGCATAGGCCAGGTCGACCAGGAAATTCACCGCGATCACCGCGAAGACCAGCAGCATCACCACCGATTCCACCACGATCAGATCGCGCGCGCTGATCGCCTGGAACACCAGCCGCCCCAGCCCCGGCAGGTAGAACACCTGCTCGATGATGATCGCGCCGGCGAGCAGGAAGGAGAATTGCAGCCCGATGATCGTCAGCACCGGAATCAGCGCGTTGCGCACCGCATGGCGCCACAGCGCCTGCCGCCGGCTCAGCCCCTTGGCCCGCGCCGTGCGCATGAAATCCTCGCCCAGAATGTCCAGCAGTGCCGAGCGCATCACCCGGGCCAGGATCGCCGCCTGCGGCAGCGCCAGCGCGATGGCGGGCAGCGTCAGCGAATGCAGCCCGGCCCAGAGCCCCTTGTCCCAGCCCGCGAAGCCCCCCGCGCCGAACCAGCGCAGGTTGATGGCAAAGATCAGCACCAGCATCATCGCGAACCAGAAATTCGGCACCGCCACGCCCAGCTGCGTCGCCCCCATCACCACCGCATCGCCGGGCTTGCCGCGCCGCGCGGCGGCGTAGATACCGGCGGGAAAGGCGATCAGCGTCGACAGCGTCAGCGCATAGATCGCCAGCGGCAGCGACACCCACAGCCGGTCGGCGATCATCTGCACCACCGGCGTGCGATAGGTGTAGGAGGTGCCGAAATCGCCGGTTACCATGCCGCCGATCCAGGTGAGGTAACGCTCCACCTTGGGCACATCGAGCCCCAGCTCGCTGCGCAGCGCGGCGACCGTATCGGGCTCGGCATTGAGGCCCAGCATGAAGGAGGCCGGATCGCCCGGCGCCACCTCGATCACGAAGAAAATCACCAGGCTGGCGACGGCCAGGCTGAGGATCAGCGAGAGCAGGCGTTTGAGCGAATAGCGCAGCATCGTGGGCACGTTAGGGGCGGGCGGCGGAGGCGTCCAGAGCCATCCGCGCGCCCGTCTGCGCGCTTATTCAGGGCTGCGCAGATAATCGGCGTCGCTCACCTGTTCCAGCCAGGTGGCGGCGCTGCCGTCTTCCTTTTCCTGAATCGCCAGATGCACCATCGCGGTGTCGGGCGCGGCGCCGTGCCAATGCTCCTCCCCCGGCGGGATCCAGACGGTATCGCCGGCGCGGATGCGCTGCGGGGCCGCGTCGCGCAGGCCCATCAGACCGGCGCCCGACAGCACATGCAGGGTCTGGCCATAGGGATGGGTGTGCCAGGCGGTGCGCGCGCCGGGGGCGAAACTGACGCGGGCGGCGTTGACGCGTGCCGGCTCCGGCGCGTCGATCACCGGGTCGAAGCGGACCGTTCCGGTGAAATAGTCGGGGTTGGCCTCGGTGGTCGGGCGGCTGCCGACGGGAAAGATCTGCATGGGAAACCTCCGGGTGTTGGGATGGACAACGCAGGTGTAGCACGTGTCGCGGCGCGCTCAATCCAGTTGCACCGAAACCCGGTCGCTGCGCCCCTCGCGGTCCACCACCACGAGGGTGGAAAAGCCCTTGCCGGGGCTGGGGATGTCGACTTCGCGGGCGCGCAGGGCGGTGGCCACCGGCGCGCCGTTGGCCAGCACGGTGAAGGGGGCCGCGCCGCCGTTCAGCTTCAGCGTCAGCTGCCCGTCGCCGGTGGCCAGCCGCGCGCCGTCGGGCGGAAAGGTCAGCCGCGGCCCGCCCTCGGGCGCCAGCGCCGCGCCGCGCGGGCGATAGCGGCGCAGCGGCGGCGGCAACTCGGCGGTGCCGAGGATCAGTGTCTCCGGCGGTGGCGGCGGCAGCGGGTCGAACGCCGGCTTCAGCCGTCCGAAGGCCTCGAACAGCACCGGCGCCGCCAGCTCGCCGCCGAAGGCGCCGGGCACCGGCGTGCCGTCGGCGCGCCCCATCCACACCCCGATCACATGGCCGCCGTCAAAGCCGATGGCCCAGGCATCGCGATGGCCGTAAGAGGTGCCGGTCTTGTAGGCCAGCGTTCGCGCCGGGGCACCCGGCGGCGGCGCCAGACCGCGCAGGATATCGCCCAGATGCCAGGCGGCGGCGGCCGAGATCACGCGGGGGCTCCCGGCCCGCGGCGCCTCCAGCCGGTCGTGCAGGATCGGCCCCTGACCGCCACCGGCAATCACCGTGTAAAGCTGCACCAGGTCGCGCAGGCTGGTGCCGACGCCGCCGAGCGCGATGGCCAGCCCCGGCTTGCCGCCCGGCAGCTTCGGCTGCGCCCCCGCGCGGCGCAGCGCGCCCATCACCCGCGCGGGCCCCAGATCGTTGGTCAGCTTCACGACGGGGATGTTCAGCGACATCTGCAACGCCGCCCGCACCGGCACGTCGCCCCGGTACGCCCCGTCGAAATTATGCGGTGCGTAGCGGCCGAACATCACCGGCGCGTCGCGGATCAGCGTTTCGGGATGCACCAGCCCCTGATCGAAGGCGAGGCCGTAGACCAGCGGTTTCAGCGTCGATCCCGGCGAGCGCAGCGCCCGGGTCATGTCGACGAACCCCTGCCGCGCCTCCGCCCCCGCATAGGCGGGCGAGCCGACCGAAGCGAGGATCTCGCCCGTCCGGTGATCGGCCACAAGCAGCGCGGCAGAGACCCGTGGCCCCGCCTTGCGCGCGGCTTCGGCCACCAGCGCCTGCATCCGCGCCTGAAGCCCTGCCTCCAGCGTCACGTCATGGCGCGGCGCCAGCGGGTCGGCGGCGCGCTGCGCATCGGCCAGATGTGGCGCCAGCAGCGGAAACGGGCGCATCGCCTGCGGCAGCGGCGCCCGCGCCGCCGTCGCCGCCTGTTCCGCCGTCAGCACCCCCTGCGCCTG
>Ga0213840_1000190_pt1 | contig 138641 bp, 107 predicted proteins | sample SWPATP22_FD_160132 | JGI IMG/M metagenome (GOLD analysis project Ga0213840, IMG submission 160132) | Coastal seawater microbial communities from Marineland, Florida, United States - SWPA TP2 #2 | ecosystem: Environmental > Aquatic > Marine > Coastal | place: USA: Florida | collected 2016-08-14 | reverse complement strand
TGTCAATTTGCGTCGGGCTCCCGCTTTTGGGTGCCCAATCTTCAAATAGTCGTCAACAAAACAGTAAATTGCTATGGTGAAGTCTTCCATAGTGAGTTAGGGTTTGGCGACTATAACTTACTAATTACTGGAGGACTTCATTTTTATTTTATCCTTTTAATGTTTATCGCAACTTGAATTAATTAGTAATTATCTGGGTGCTTTTTATTTTCATTCTTTAATCGAAAACATAACTACCGGCAGCTCTTTCTAACTCGGCAATCCGAATTTGATAGTCAAACTGAGCAATGATTGACTGCTGCTCGGCATTCGTCATTTGGGTCCGGGCATTGGTAAGTTCCACTTGGTTAGCTTGCCCGATGGCATATTTCTTCGCCACCAATTTATAGGCTTCTTTTAATGCTCTGACTTGTGTTTCTGTCAGTTCTACTTGCTTAATCGCTGCCTCCACCTCATGAAAAGCACTAATGGTTTGTAGTCCAATTTGTTGCTGTACTTCCAATTTTCGTTGAGCAAGTTCTTGCCTTTCAATCTTTGCTTGTTGTACTTTAGGTTTATTACTTCTGTCAAATAAATTCCAACTCATTACTAGAGATCCCATCACATAGTCACTATCTGCATCCAGGTTATAATCTCTTCCTTGCACTCCATAGTCCACTGCTAGATTAATCTGCGGAAGCATATTTCCTTTACTCAACTTAATTTTATTATCCGTGGCGGCAAGGAAGTAATTCATTTGTTGGATTTCTTCTCGCTTCGCTTTTGCCATATTGATCAGTTGTGCTCGATCTGTCACTATTACTGGATCAATGGTGATTTCATCTAGTGTGATCTCTCTATCAAATTCCTGATTGAGCAAGAAGTTGAAATAGGACCTTGCTATCTTTTCATTCTTCTGAGCTACAGTTAAACTCTGCTCAACTTCCTTCACTTGCGCTTGTGCCGCATATACCTCATCTATCGTAACTTTATGGTTTCTGTGGAGACTCTCACTTGTTCTTAGGTTTTCCTGGACTAATAGCATGGTGTTTTCATACAAGGATACTGCCTGAACCGCCTTCGCATAATTGTAGTAAGCGGTTTTTACTTCTTTTACTAATTCTCTCCTATAGACCTCCACACCAATACGTTCAGACTCCGAAAGATTGGCCTGAATCCTTTGGTTTTGGATAATGGCAGCATTGAATAAAGGCATCGCAGCTCGGAATTTAGTTTCTTGCTCACGCGTCCTTAGGAAATTGATCGATTCATTCTCAATGGTAGGATAGGTAGGGATATTGGGATAACTAGGATTGGCATCACTCGCCAAACCATTGATGAGGTTAAGGTTTTCATAGGCTGGATTCACAAGGTCTCCGACAGGAAATTCAATGGTTCGCCCTCCTTGAGCCATAGAGTAACGAGCTTCCAATGACAATTTTGGTATAAACATGGCTTTAGCCTCTTTCAAGGCTTCAAGGCTTCTTTGATAAGAAAGATTCTTTTGTTGCAGTGCGATGTTATTCTCTAGTGCTTCCTGGATGTAGCTTGGTAGCGTACTGGATTGTGCACTCATTTGGCCAGCAAAGGCCAGAAGGAAAAAAAACAAGACAGTCGGGTGATTACCTTTCATTGTTTATTATTCTGCTTCTCTAACAATGTTTGTGCTTTTGAGTTAGCCTTTTAACCTAAAGCCCTCCCTCCCAGGGTCCTGAGCTTTTTTCCTAAAATGCTAACTGTCTGGCGGCCCAGACAGGCCTACAAAAATTGTCGGAGAAAGGTTTTTCTCGTTCGATTATTGGCCTCCCCCTCTTCAAGTAATTCCAATCAAACAGTGTTCCAGCGGCACTGGTTCTAGACTTCAATGCTAAGGAACAACTCAAAATTCCATGAATTGTGGTCGCCTTTCCAGCTGAAATCTTTGAATCGTCTAAATACTGAGCTGAATCGTTCAAAGCTCCATTTGAATTGCCAGCAGGAATAATTGGTACAAATAAGGTGGATAATCAAGGGAGCAAGCGTCCGAGAATGGCATAACAGGGGAAGTCGGACGGGTTTTAGGTAATGCAATACTTACCAAAGTAGAGAACCTAGTAGGCCATAATTGGATTTCACTTTCAACTGCTCAGTTCATTGTTAGGGTTGTACAACAACTGTTGTCAGAGAGTTGGGAAAGGGATGTTCTGTCGTATCGGCAAGCTGGACGGTGCCTAGTTCATTTTTGAGTAGATCTTCCGTTTTATCCTTAAGCTGTTTCCGGTAATGGAGGTCTCTCTCCTCCAGTTCAACCCATAAGACATAAATCAAATTCTCATGCACATAGATACAGTTCTCCACTTTGGTCCAAAAGAACCTATCCCCGACATAGAAAGGAAGTTTGAGATATAAGGGTTGAAGCCATCGATAAAGGAAGCTCTTTTGGTAGTAGGTGATGATGGCGTCGAGCGCAAGCAAGGTATCCGACACCTTAGCGCTTAGGGAGTGAGCAAGGGAATCGGCAGGTTTGGGCTCGGGGAAAATGGGCTCACCAGTGTCTTGATGAAAACGGGTCCGGTAGTTTTTCACTTCAAAAAAAGCAACTAGGTTTTCCTTGAGGTTGAGTGCAATAAAATCAATGCCTTTCAACCCCATTCCACTTAAGCCTTTGTAGTACCTGTGGCTATCATATTTCTTGACGACCCAATCCTTATTAAAGGTAAACCTAAGACCGCTCTCCGTAAAACTCCTCATGATAGGCTACGTCCGGCAATGGGAAAAGAACGAAGTTCGCGAACGTATTCGCTCGGAGTTTGCTGGGTAAATTTCTTAAATATGGCATTAAAAGTAGATTTGGAATTAAACCCTGCCTCAAAGGCCAACCCCAAGAGTGTAAAGTGTTCAAACCGGCTATCATGTGCCAGTTGCTTAAACTCCTCCACCCGGTAAGAGTTGATAAAGTCGAAGAAATTCATCCCCAACTGTTCATTAATAATCTTTGACAACTGATTCACTGGAATATGAGTACGATGGGACAGTTCAGCAATTGAGATCTTAGGTTCAAGAAATGGTTTTTCCTTCACCATATAATTTCGAAGGGCTTCCAAATAGGCTTTAACCTTTTCCGGTGCTAGGCCTTGGGGGGTAGCACTTTCCGGGTTTTCCTCCACTGGTTGATCCACAAAAACAGGGTGTTCTCGCAAACCATAAACACCCAAATACAAAATCCCCAACATGAGGACAATGAAACTCAATTGTAAACCTGATGTGGGAAGAATAGACAACCAATAGTTTCCTAATACTTCAAATAATACGAAGGCACTCCAGGTGGTCAACTCGATCCAGAAAAAACGATTCAGCCATTCCAGACTTACGTCTTCTAAGTAGGAAAATTTGGTTAGGATATACTCATCGTGTTGCTGTAAGAGCAAATAGGTCTTGTATAGGTAATAAGGAAAGGCCCCAAGAAATAAACCATAGTAGATCGCATCAAACCAGATCGGATGTGTATTGTTCATTATCTGTTCACATAGTGAGATTCTTTCCGCCCCGCTTAATGGAAATAAATTTGCACCCAACACTAATAGTGCGATTGCAAAGGGAATCAGATGCCCACTATGTTTTTTCCAAGACCACCTGAAGTCTCGCTCTGATACTGCTCTCACATAAAGATAAAACAAGAGCGCCCCCAAGTATCCTAAAACATAAGCATATAGAGGAATTGCTGGAATAAAAGGCATTAACTCGTGGCGATAATTATAGAGAAGAGCAATCACAAACATCAACGAGAGTTCCATTGCCAGAATCATATCCGCTGTTTTGCGATCTTTTTTCAAGCAGAGTAAAAGAGAGAGTACAAGGGCTTGAGAAATCCCGACCGTAATAAGGACCTGGATAAACATAGGTGTCTTTCTGTTGAATAGAAAAAAGAGATAAACACAAGTTAGGGTATCTAATCAACAAACGAAACAGCAAAAAGATGTTTGTCCCTTTTCTCATCCATTTTCCTACATCCATTTCTAAGCGTTCACCTTCTTCTTTACTATCAGGGAGTTAGCAGTAAAGGAATATTCTCCATCCAACGCATCATTTCTTACCCTATCCATTATTCTTTCAAGCAAATGGGAAAATCGGAAGCTTAAGTTTATTCACCGATCCATTATTTCTACGAAAGGACATCATGCTTTCTCTAGCTGAGGTATAAGTATACGTGAAGTCGAAAGAGGAGAATAAGGAGCAAGAACTCGAACTATCCCTCACTGTTGATGAAGTTAACAAGCTGTTAGAAGGATTAAGCAGTTTTCCTTTAAATAAAGTTTTCAGCTTACTCAGAAAAACCCAAAAACAGGCAGCAGATCAACGCTAGACCAGTATAGTGCTAAATGTATTGAAAGCAGCAATTCTTCAAGAATAGTCGTTCTAAAAACAGGATATAAATGAGTTAAGGCAATTCAAGACATTTTCCCTTTGGAATCCCCTTTTGCTTCTTGATATTATTGAACTGTTTTAAACATCAATTAGAATGAGATTTATACTCCTTGCTGCTTTGATTGCCTCTACTTTCCCATTCTATGCTGCTGCCCAAAAAAACGCAGTTGAATTAGGAATAGGGATTGGCAATGTAGCTAAAAGAGATCACCGATTGGGAAAAGCTGAAGTACATTTCAGCCTCTTTCGGACCTTTGAGTTTGGAAAATTAGGGTTGGACTTTGCTTCAGGCGGAAATTTCATTCCAGGTGAAAGTGGGATATCAGAGGATAACATCGATATCATATCTTCCAAGGACTCACGCTTTGCTTCAATTTCTCTCCTCTATCGGATTCCTTTTCAAAAACACATCTTTGTCGAGCCTAGATTAGGTTATTCTTCCTTAAGTGCATTTGTACATACTGATGATCGTCGAAAATTGAGGCAGCCCAACTTCACGGCAGGTCTCGGTCTCGGATTATCTTTAGGGGACCTTAGTTTATCGTTCCGGTATCAATATTTGGGTAAAACTGCTGATTTCGCCGGATTCAGAGGGTCGACAGAGGTCATTTCCAATTCGGAACCTGTTTCTTTATTACTTTTGAGAATGTCGTATAGCTTTAAGCTTTGAGAAACTAAGCACTTCCAAATATCCAGTTAGGACTGGATTGTCTATAAAAGAAACATCCCGTACCCTTGACAGGATACGGGATGCACTCGCAAAAATATCGCTAATTATGGTTGATCTAAGCACTTTCCAGTGCAGCGGCACCACCAACGATCTCCAAGATCTCTTTGGTGATCACCTCCTGACGTGCTTTGTTATAAGTGATCTTCATTTCTTTCAGTAGTTCCTCGGCATTTTCCGTTGCCTTATCCATTGCAGTCATACGGGCACCATGCTCAGATGCATGTGTATCTAGCAGATACTTGTAAAACTGCGTTTGCAGAATACTGGGCACCAAATGGCTCAACAAACCTTCTTTACTGGGTTCGAAAATGTAATCTGCTTTGGCATTTCCACCTTCTTCGTTCTCAATCTTAGCTACAGGCAAGAATTGTTCTGCTTCTGCAAATTGCATCGCTGCATTCTTGAATCGGCCATAGGCTACATCGATAGCGTCGAACTCTTGCTCCTGAAAAGCCGTCATTAAGGCTTGCGCTACTGTCGCCACATTATCAAAGCTCAAATCAGAGAAGATTCCCATATTGTCTTTGATAAAATTTAAATCAGGGTAGCGGTTTTTGAAATAATCAAATCCCTTCTTTCCTAAAAACATGACAGACAAATTGCCTTTGGCTCTTTGATCTGCATATTTATTTTCCACCAAATCGATCGCCGCTTTCGATACATTTGTATTGAAAGCACCACACAAACCTCTGTTAGAGGTTACTACCACGATACAAGCCTTATTTACAGGTCTTTCTTTACCAAATTCGGTATCTACATCTCCGTCCAGATTGGACAAGATATTACGCAACATTTCATTCAGCTTGTTAGCATATGGACGCATCTGCTGAATAGCTTGTTGAGCCCTACGTAACTTCGCTGCAGATACCAGCTTCATCGCATTGGTGATCTGCTGCGTATTCTTTACCGATTTGATTCTTTCCCGTACCTCTTTTAAGTTGGCAGCCATATATTAAGGAGTTTTCTGAGGGCTGGCATTGAGCAGGTAAATCGCCTACTACATATCAGCCACCAGATAGCCGTTAACTACTTACGATTTATACTGAGCCGTCATTTCTGCGGCCAATGATTCCAAGGTTGAAGTTGCTTCATCAGTCAACTTGCCAGACTTGAAGGTTTCTAGTACCTCAGGGTGACGCTGTTCCAAAGCTGTTAGGAAAACACCTTCGAATTCCTTTACCTTTTCAACAGGAACGTTTCTCAAAAGTCCCTTTGTTCCCAAGTAGATAATAGCTACTTGTTTTTCAACCGCTACCGGAGAGTACTGAGGTTGCTTCAAGATTTCTACGTTACGCTTACCCTTATCAAGGATTGCCGTTGTAGCCGCATCCAAATCAGAACCAAACTTAGAGAATGCCTCTAATTCACGATACTGAGCTTGATCCAGTTTCAAAGTACCTGATACCTTCTTCATGGATTTAATCTGCGCACTACCTCCAACACGTGATACCGAGATACCCACGTTAATGGCAGGTCTTACACCAGCATTAAATAAACTAGATTCCAAGAAGATCTGACCATCCGTAATCGAAATCACGTTGGTTGGGATATAAGCAGAAACGTCACCGGCCTGTGTCTCGATGATCGGTAGGGCAGTCAATGATCCACCACCTTTTACTAGTGGGTTACCATCACTATCCTTAGCTTCCTTCAAAGAAGCAGGCAGGTCATTCATATCTCTTGCGATCTCATCGTTGGCGATTACCTTCGCAGCGCGCTCTAGTAAGCGTGAGTGTAGGTAAAATACATCACCAGGATAAGCTTCACGACCTGGAGGACGACGCAGCAAGAGAGACACCTCACGGTAAGCTACCGCTTGCTTAGATAAATCATCATAGATGATCAAAGCAGGACGTCCTGTGTCACGGAAATATTCTCCGATCGCCGCTCCAGCAAAAGGTGCGTAGAACTGAAGTGGTGCAGGATCAGCCGCAGAAGCAGAAACGATTACTGTGTAATCCATCGCTCCATTCTCCTCCAAAGTCTTGGCCACTTGTGCAACGGTAGAAGCCTTTTGTCCAGAAGCTACATATATACAAAATACAGGTTCACCTCTATCGTAGAATTCTTTTTGGTTGATGATCGTATCCAGTGCGATAGCTGTCTTACCTGTCTGACGGTCACCAATGATCAATTCACGCTGTCCTCTTCCGATTGGAATCATCGCGTCAATCGCCTTAATACCTGTCTGTAAGGGCTCATTTACTGGTTGTCGGTAGATTACGCCTGGAGCTTTTCTCTCCAATGGCATCTCGTACTTGTCACCAGCAATCTCTCCTTTACCATCAATAGGCTCACCCAATGGGTTAACTACACGTCCAACGAACCCTTCTCCTACACTTAAAGAAGCAATCTTTCTGGTACGGTGTACTCTTGAGCCTTCGCGAATACCATCGCCAGGTCCCATCAATACTACCCCTACATTATCCTCTTCCAGGTTCAATACGATAGCTTGTACGCCTGTTTCAAACTCAACCAATTCACCAGCTTGTGCATTAGTCAAGCCATAAACGCGGGCAATACCATCACCCACTTGCAAAACGGTTCCGTATTCTTCTAGTTCTGTAGCGCTAGAGAAGCCAGACAATTGTTGCTTGAGTATCGCTGATATTTCATCAGGTTTTACATCAACCATAATTCTTTAGAATTTACGTTTAGCGATTTATTATCAACGGGCCATGATCATAGAGATATACTTATTATCTCTAAAGCCCTTCTTAAGTTCATCTAGTTTATTTGCCACACTGGCATCGTAGATGTTATCTTCAAATTCAATAATGAATCCACCGAGTAAGTCTGGATCCACTTGTACATTGATCTCTACATGATCATCAGTAACCGTACTAGCTAAAAGCTTGTCCTTAATAGAAGCTAAGGCTTCCTCACTCAAAGGAGCAGCAGTCGTCAACTTCACAGTTGAAATGTGTTTCAACTTCTTGTACTGTGAAAGAAATTCAACTGCAATATCAGACAAGTAAGATTCACGGCCTTTAGTAAGAAGAATATTGAAGAAAGCCATTGTTAGCTCATCATACTTACCTTCAAATAGAGCTTTGAAGATATCCTGCTTCTTACTCGTGCTAACGATGGGGCTTTTTGTCAATAGTTTAAACTCTCTATTTTTCAATACCTCTCGAAAACTATTAACATCCTCCAGGACGCGTTCCAACTTGTTTTGCTCAACAGCCAAATCAATTAATGACTTAGCATATCTCGAAGCTATTCTTTGTACGGACATAATATATAGTTAATCGACTAGACTCAGGTTGTTCACGCTTCCTGGCATTCAACCTCCTACCCCAAGTCGGATATCAGATTATTGTTCGCTAGTTTAACTTGATCTCGTCTACCAATGACTTCACATAACCTTCCTGTGCAGCATCTCCTTTTAGTTGCTCTCGAAGGATCTTCTCAGCAATTTCGATGGAGATATTTCCCACCTGATTTTTGAGGTCAGTTACTGCTGCCATTCTAAGGTTTTCGATATCATTTTTAGCATTCGCAACGATCTTCTTAGCTTCTTCTCTTGCTTTTTCCTTTGCCTCATTAATGATCGCTTGCTTAGCTTCCTTAGCTTCTTTCAAGATATTAGCTCTTTCTTCACTAGCCTGTGCCAATAGCTTTTCATTCTCTGCTGTCAGGTTAGCCATTTCTTCACGAGCACGCTTAGCCTCATCCAAAGAACTTTGAATATCATCCTCTCTCGCTTTCAATGCTTGCTGGATAGGTTTAAAAGCATACTTAGCCATTAACCACCAGAAAATAGAGAAAATCAAAACCGTCCATACAAACAAGCCTGGCTCAGGACGAATAACAGAGAAATCAGCAAGAAATAATAGATCAGTCATTATTGAATTCTTTTGCACGCATTTTGGCTTCTTAATTCAGCCGCTTTTTGCGTTTATACAACATAACGAGCCGAAGCTCATCGTAAGTTTTTTGCTGAGAACTGAGCCAAACAACCAACCGTTGTCGAGCTCAGTTCAAATGCCTTTTGGCAGATCGTTCTTATCCTACGAAGAAAGAAAGGATAATCGCGATCAAAGCTGCACCCTCTACAAGGGCAGCCATCAAGATCATGTTAGAGCGAATGTCACCAGCTGCATCTGGCTGACGTGCGATAGCTTCCATGGCTTTAGAACCAACGTTTCCAATGCCAATGCCAGCGCCGATTACGGCTAGACCTGCTCCAATTGCTGCTAAAGTACCAGTCATGATAACTTTGTTTATATAAAAGATTAATGATGTTCTGCTTCGTGGTGGTGATCTTCAATGGCAGCTCCGATATAAGAAGCTGTCAGAATACAGAATACAAAAGCCTGAATGAAAGCAACCAACAACTCAATCGCCATCATAAACAAGGTCAAAGGAACGGCGATAAACCCTCCTAATACGGATCCTCCAATGCTCTCTCCTGCATTTCCGAATACAAAGATCAAACTCACAAATATGATAATTACAATGTGTCCTGCGGTGATATTAGCGAAAAGACGCAACATCAAAGTCAATGGCTTAATGATAAGACCCATTACTTCCACTGGTGTCAAAATCGTCTTTACCCAAGCTGGTACGCCAGGCATCCAGAAGATGTGCTCCCAGTAGTGCTTATTGCCACTAAGATTGGTAACAAAGAAGGCAAATAGTGCCAACACCATGGTAACGGCCAAGTTTCCTGTGACATTACCACTTCCGGGAAAGAAAGGAATCTGTCCGATTAAGTTCAATCCTAGAATAAAGAAGAAAATAGACATCAAGAAGGGTAAATACTTCTCATATTTAGGCCCTAAAAATGGAATAGCCACCTCATCCCGCATGAAAACGAAGATCGGCTCAATTAGAGATTGAATCCCCTTTGGTGCTTCTCCTTTTCTAGCGCTGTAGGACTTAGCTACTTTTCTGAAGATGAAGAACAATAGAATTAACGACAAGATCATCGTAAAGACATTCTTCGTCACTGAGAAATCATAGTAAGAAGTTATTCCACCTCCTAGCATTCCTCCATCCCAAGTACTCTTCTTATCTAGATTATAGCAGTCTCCTTCATAAATTACTTGAAAGATTTCTTTATCCCCTTCATGTGTAGAACCAAAACACTCCACCGCTACTTCACCCTTTGGAAAAGACTCATCATGTACACGCATCACTTCTCCATGGTGCATTACATATCCATCTATAGCTTTATGGCCATCTCCATGGTGATGTAGCTCAAACTTATTGGAAAGGAAGAAAGACCAACCGTGGTTGGGTGCATATAAAATGCAAGGTAGCGGGATATAGATATCTCCATAAAGGCGGAAAGCATTGGCATCCATAATGTGATGGAACGCCGTTTCACCAGGATCGAATTCGTCTTTAGAGGCATCATGGCAGTGACATCCGCCTTCGTGGTGATCGCCTTCTGCGTGTTCGTGATCTCCTTCGTGTTGAGCCGCAGGAGTATCGTGAGCATGGTCATCGTGATCTTGCGCACTCAGAGCAAAACTAATTAGGCAAAGGCTTAAAAGACTTATGATAATCTTCTTCATCCAGCACAGTGTTTATAACGGTCTTTCAAAATCGCTGCAAAGGTATGTTATTTATAGGTATTTCAAAAAACCAAATTCAGCTTTTTTAAAGAAGAGATAAGCTTTCAGCCTCAAGGAGTTATGCACGGCCGACACTAGCCACTTGAAAAGAATTGCCAAAGCAGGCATAGCTAGTCATAAATGTTTTCCAAATTCAGGGTCAAACAGAATAATAGTTTGTCAGAGGGGCAATTCCAGTAGGAAACTCAATCATTTCTTCCGAATTTGAACCCTGAAAAAACTGCGTCAAATTTTGGTCAATTTTTCAGTGTTTGTTCAATTTTTAGCGTTTGAAACCGAGAGAGCTGCAAAACAAAAAAAAAAATTTTATATTTGTTTCGCATTTTCAATCAACGACTCCCCCTTACCTCCAGTAACACCTGAGCATCATCCAGGCCAATCCAAGTTGGCCAAAATCAACCCAGTTTTCCCCTCCCCCAAAGTGGTAACACACGTGCTAGATGATCTATTCGGCTAATTCTGTGGTGTTAGTCACTACTAGATTATACAGTCAAGGCATCATCAATGCACCAATATACCATTGGACAATCGGCAAACATCATCACAAAACATATTGGATAAAAACAAAATCACTTTAGAAAACTACTCGCTAGGTATTATTTTCTAAAAACATGAACAAACGAAGTCGTGAAGAAAGCAACTTGTATAATCATATCCCTTGGACTCTGTCTGGCCCTTCCTTCTTTTGCTCTTTTGGCCAAAAACAGCAACAACGAATTCCTTTCTGGAATTACCATTTCTCCTGCATCCGATATAACCATGGATTGTGCGGATGATTATTTTCCTGCATTTGAAGCTTGGTTAGAAGACTTTGGTGGAGCAAACTTAGTCACCAATGATTGCGAAGTAGATGAGACCGTAGTTTGGGATTACGGTCCTACCAACTATGAGGCCGGATGTGGTGGCTCGGAAACTTATACCGTGACCTTTATTGCTACCAACAGTTGTGGTGATGCCATTGGATCCACTGCATCCTTTATCATAGAGGACAACCATGGCCCAATCATCCACGCTCCTTCTACCACTACTCTGTATAATTGCAACCGGCCTCTTCCTTCAGCTTGGGCATCTGACTCATGTGGAGAAGTCGAGTTCACAACTGTCTCTAGCCCTCATGAAGTAGACTACTGCAACGGCTATTCAGTAACCTACAATTGGCAGGCGACCGATGAGTGTGGCAATAGCTCAACTTTAACGCGATCCTACACTATCACAGGCGACAATACTCCTCCCACTATCACCCCTCGCAACAACTCTCCACTGCGCGGGATAAACAATGGGGAGCTAATCCGAGTAAGTTGCATGGATAATGTAGATAATTGGGATCCAAATGCTTTCAGCGTCTCTGATGTTACAACTAACGATAACTGCTCTGCTGTCGAAGTCAGATTGGAGAAGGAACAAATGAATGTTGGCAATTGTAATACAGCGGGCTACATCAGCAAATGGAGACACACCTGGATAGCCAGTGATGAATGTGGAAATACCTCTACTTTTGAGTTTTTCACTGAAGTTAGAGATAACCGTCCCCCTACCTTCTCTTATATCCCTGAAGATATCGTAACGGATTGCCGCAACATCCCCGACCCAGAACAAGCATGGGCCTTTGATGTATGTTCTTCTGTAGAAATTGATTTTCGGCAGGAACGCTTGCCAGGAGAATGTGGAGGTGAATCTGTCTTGCTGAGAATTTGGACCGCCACTGATGGTTGTGGCAACCAATCGATCGCTCAACAAAGAATTGAAATCATTGACAATACTCCTCCCAAAATTTATATACAAGATCCCGCACTCCGAGACTTAGAAAATGGTGACGTAGTTGAGCTGGAATGCGAATCCTGGAATGAGCTGTACTATGGGGCTGATGCGATCTTTGCAAATGATGACTGCACTGTTCACTCCGATGTTCAATATGATCTTCGCCTGGAGCACTTTCCCACTTGTAATGAAGATGGACATTTCGCTAGAGCTACTTCAACTTGGATCGCCTCTGATGAATGTGGAAATGCCACTGAACTTGTACTTTACTTTCTCGTTGGTGATCATACGCCTCCTGTGTTGCAGAATATCCCAGCAGCTATTTGTGCCCCCATTTTACCACCAGTTGGAGAAGTCACTGCCACTGATAACTGTAGTGAGGTTGAAATCGCCTTTGAAGAAACAGACCCGCAACAAGGCGATGATGGGACCATTTTTGTGGAAAGAAGATGGACCGCTTTTGATGAATGTGGAAATGCCGATGTAGGAGTGCAAAAAATTACTATAGAAGATCGGATTAGACCCGAGGTTCAAATTATTTATCCCGGCCTAGAGGATATTCCAGTGGGTGGTGAAGCTATTGTTCCATTTGACTGTAACGGAGACGAATTCGGTGTGCCAATATTCACCCGAGATGATTTCGAGGTAACGGATAATGTAGGGGTGCAAGATGTCAGCTGGGAAACGGCCTTTATTATAGCGGGTGATTGCCCTCAAGATGATTACCTGTACAAAATTGTATTGTCGGTTACTGCTATAGATAAATGCGGCAACTTTACGCGTATTTCGATCTTGCTTTCCATCGTCGATCAAACCCCTCCTGTCTTTGATTTTTTCTACCCCAAGTTGACCTTATCTTGTGGAGTCGAAATTCCCACCTTGACGGCAGTAGATGATTGCGGAGGAGCCGTGGAGCTAGATTTCATCGATACGCTATTAAGCGAGGGGTCGTGTACAGGTGAAGAAGAAGCTCTGATTAGGGAATGGACTGCCGTTGATCAATGTGGAAATACTTCCACTGCCCGTCAAACCATCCACCTTATCGACAATATGGGGCCAGATTTCATAAATTTCCCTCAAGATACTTGTGGACTCCCTGCTCCTGCACCAGTAGAAGTCATTGCCCTTGATGCTTGTCTCAATGAAATGATCGTTGCGGACTTAACACAGGACACGTTGATAACGGATTGCGGTCTAACTATTCGAAGAACCTATTCCGCTACCGATAGGTGTGGCAATACAACCACCAAGGTTCAAACTATTGTTGAAACGGATAACTCTCCACCAAATTTAACCTTTGTCCACCCAAGATTGGAGAATCTAATTTCAGGGCAGACAATCGAACAAAATTGTGTAGACTTCCAAGAGGATAATTATCCAGAGTTGGGGGCTGATGCCGTACAGGTGGAAGATAACTGTGCAGGTGAGATCAATTTACAAATGCTTGTTAAGCTTATTGCAGTAGGCAGTTGTGCCGAAGATGGTTTCCTGGAACGATACCAATATACTTGGCAGGCGACCGACCCTTGCGGAAATGTAAATGAATTGACCATTTTTATTAATTCAGTAGACAACTTCCCGCCCATTTTCTCCTATAACCCAAATGATACTACAATCTACTGCGAATCTCCAATCCCTTCTGCCTCGAACATAGTGGTTGCCGATGGATGCAGTGAGTTCTCAGTTGACTTTGAGGAGTCTTTTCATACTATTTCCCCAACCATAGAGCAGATCAGGAGAAAATGGAAAGCAACAGATGACTGTGGCAATATGAGTGAAGCTGACCAAACAATTACAATCCTAACTACGGATCTAAATGGTGTTTTTGCAGGGCCTGAACTAGTAGATTGCGGAAGCGATGGAAATAACTTAGGCATTCAGGTGGCAGGAGGTGTTGCTCCTTATAGCTATCACTGGGCCATTGTAGATGGAGATGCTTTAATCACAGCTGGACAGAGCACTGCTAATATTCAATATTCTATCGGCGGGGCAGCCCTTAATCTCGTCGTAAAAATTACAGATGCTATCGGTTGTGTAGTGATGGAGTATATTCACATCGAATGCGATGGAGAAGGAATAGTACTTCCTCCTAGTCCTGATGAAAACGCTGACAATGCAGAAACGGCCTTGACACACTTTACGATCTTACCTAACCCAAGCGCTGATGATGCCTTCATCAAATTAGATTCTGTGGAAGAAGGATTGACCACTGTGCGCATTCAAAATTTGTTTGGTGAGACCATATTCGAACAATCCTGGCCTAATCCCCCCCTTGAAACAATCCGATTGCCAGTAGGCGACTTTATTGATGGCATTTATACAGTAAGTGTCCAGGTCGATCGAAAATCTATCATGGCAAAACAACTAGTTATCATGCACTAAGAAATTATTTGATAGTTAAAAAAACAAGATAAGTCCTCTGTGAATCATTCGCAGAGGACTTATTTTTTTGCCCTCCCACATCAAAATGTGGATCACAACAGTAAGAATCCCCCTTACCTTTATGCCAGCAAAAGAACAGAAGAGTAAGAATCCCAGGACCTACTTTATTCTATGCGCCTAGGGTGGTATGAAATCAATTCCTGAATTCAACTCCCTTAAACGCTTAGGAGACTTTTGAGACACATTTTGAGGGCCTTGTTACCACTATTTACTTAGTGTATAACAAGGCTTTATTTTTCCAATTTTCCCGTTTCTTTCATGTATTTTTTCCCATCCAACTGTTAATTAGCTAAGCTGTTCTTTATTTCCAACCCGAGTACTTAATAATTGGCCAATAAAATGCTATATTAATTGCAGTTTTAATCACCCACCTGACTGTAATCTAAAATCATACCCACCCGCTGTTTCATCTTTTAATCTACCAATTCAACAAGATGAAGAGCCATTACTTATTTGTTAGTTTTTTACTAGCCAGTGTATTTACATTGGATGCACAAAGCTTTCAGCAAGCATTTCATCCACATTATGCCATGGCGCAACATGCATCAACGGCAAAACCAAATAATTATGGATCGACTAACAGGTTGAGTTCAAGTGTAACTATTGGCTATAAAGAAGGCATCAATCTCAAGGAGGAGTACCTGGTGAACAATAAAGCTACCGATAATACCAGCCTCCAACTTACCAAAAGCAAAAACCCAATGATCCTTCAAGCTGCTTTTGAGGGAAGAAACATGGAGCGATATCATCTCATTCTTACTACGAAAAAAGGGGCTTTCCTAGAAAACTTCCCACTCCAATCTCTTACTCGCATTGATTGTCGACGGTTACGGGCGGGGTCTTATAAGATTAAACTTTGTGCTAGAGACCAGGCAACCCCTCTACAACAATTTAAACTGGTCAAATATTAAAGCTTCCGGTGACAGCCATTCATTACATTAGATCCAAGTCAGTTCTTGGATTAAACAATTGTCAACCACTAGACACGGGCTTCTCATTTATTCCTTTTGCGTATAGAATTTAGGTATCTTGTTAGAGCCCTGACCTATCCATTCTACTACTCACTAAATGAAAGGCTAAAGTGAAACACCTACTGATCCTCGCCCTGTTGTTTTCAAGTAATCTCGTTGCCCAACGTTTCAATGCAGGAGCTGTATTCGGGGTAAATTTCTCCCAAATAGATGGTGACTACCAATTTGGATTCAACAAAAAAGGAATCGCTGCAGGTGCTCGAGCCATCGCATACCTAAGCCCTTTAGTTGAACTGAACATTGATCTTTTATATAGCCAAAGGGGGGCTCGTCCTTCTCGACGGAGAGCCAACGTCGTTCATATGAACCTCAATTTTATCGAAAGCATCTTCCTACTTAATATTAAGGTGCCAAAGACGCAGGAAGCCGAAGCCACTAACAGAAGACGCAAACGAAGGAAGTTAAATACCTTTGTTCCCTTTCAAATTCATACCGGCCTATCCTATGGTAGATTAATTCATTCAGAAGTCGTAGAAATCCGACGCCCTGCCTACGTGCAGTTTGCGGAACAAGAAGTAAGCTTCGAAGAAATCAGAGCTAGTTTTAACAAAAACGACATCAGCATAGTTGGGGGCTTTTCCTATTTTTTCAACCCAAATATTGGCAGCAGTTTCCGCTTCCATGTTCCCACAAAAAAATTATATGACAGCGCTTCTTTTCCGGATCGAACTTCCAGATCTATGCGTTCATTTTTTATCACAGCACAATTGATCTACTTACTATAATTTTTGCCTTCGTCGAGTACTTATCAGGACTCAAAAAAGATAGACAGAACTAATTTGCAAAGGGGGCTGTTGTAATAAAAAGGTGAAGTTTAAAAACCTGATATGTTGGATTTAACAATGGGTAAGTTTTGAATTAAAAACCACTTAGCCTCCATCAGCCTGCTGCAAAGCAGGATTTTTTTAAGTAGCTTGCAAGAGAAGCTTCACAACTTCACTCCGCGAATGTGAAAAATTTTAGCTTCTTTATCATTCGGAGTTAAAGTCTGTTAAAGTAGCTCACTAGCGTCATCAGAATCGGTAAATTTGTAAGGATAGCTTGTTTCTATACAGCACGAATCCTCAAATTGAAGCGTTTTAGTTCTGGATTTGGCGCTTTTTCTAACATCAGGATAACTCAACTTTCATGAATAAGCAGGCAATATGGATGATAGTGGGTATCATGGCAGCTGCGGTGATTGGCGTGGTATGGCTACAAATTGGATTAATTGGTACTGCTATCCAGGTAAATCAAGAGAAGTTTGAAAACAAAGTACGTACCGCGATTAGTTCCGTAGTTGATCGACTGATTCATGAAGAAAAAGCAACGACACTGGATTATTTGGGGCACGGCTATGTTGGAAATTTTTTCAACCGCATTGATATAACCCCATCTAGCAACCAAACGGCCCTTTTGGATTTGTCTATTTCCCGCTCCATTGTTCAAGATAAGTCACAGAGTATTGAGATTGTAAGAGGACAAATTAAGAGAGGAGAACTGCGGGACCCAAGTTTGTGCTCAAGTTGTCTTCGGCCGAAAAATGAAATGTACTCCAAGGTAAGGTCGATTTATACCAATGAAAAATTAGAGGATCGAATTAATCTCAACAAACTAAAGGAAATTATTCGGCGTGAATTGGAAGATGAGGGTTTAAAAACGATGTACAACTACGGGATTTATAGTAATCAGACAAAATCATTTATTATTGTCAATGATTACTACGTAGTTCCAGAAGAGGATCAACCAAGTTTTGCCCAACTTAAAAACTCACCATTTAGTATTCATCTTTTTAGGAATGAAATGCCCTCTCCTGGGCTATTATATATAGATTTCCCCAAACAGAACAGCCTGGTATGGGGAGACCTTCTACCCAACCTGATCGGAACCTTACTTTTTAGTGCGCTAATCCTATTCTGCTTCGGCTATTCGGTGAATGTTATTTTTCAACAGAAGAAGCTTTCAGAGATGAAAACGGACTTCATTAATAACATGACACATGAGTTCAAAACGCCAATCGCTACGATCTCTCTAGCGGCTGATTCGATCACCAGTCCCATGATTTCAGCCAAACAAGAAAAGGTTGAACGCTTCGCCAACATAATAAAACAAGAAAATAAACGTATGAATAATCAGGTGGAGAAAGTTTTGCAGATGGCACAGATAGACCGGAAGGAGGTTTCTCTGAAAGCTTCGCAAGTCAATCTCCACGAAATTATTGCCCGTGCAGTTGAAAATATTGGTCTTCAGGTAGAGAAAAGGAATGGCGTAGCTACTGCTTCGCTGAAAGCCACTCGCCCCATCATAGAAGGTGATGTAACTCATATTTCCAATGTGATCAACAACCTGCTGGATAATGCAAATAAATATTCTCCAGACAAACCTGAGATCTCAGTAAGTACGCGAGATGTCAACCATGGTGTGCAGGTAATCGTTTCAGATAAAGGCGTGGGGATGGGTAAAGAATCGAAAAAACATATCTTCGATAAATTTTACCGTGTCCACACCGGAAACCTCCATGATGTAAAAGGCTTCGGCCTCGGCTTGAGCTATGTGAAAGCCATTATGGATGCTCATAAAGGGCAAATTGATGTAAAGAGTGAACTAGGTAAAGGTAGTAGCTTTATGCTCACCTTCCCGCATAAGAGTCGCCAAAATGCTCCAAAAAAAGCAGGCGGATTGACGCGGTTCATTCCCGATTTTTTACTAAAAGACAAAACACCAAAAGCTAAACCGAAAAATCACACATATGGCTAATAACAGAATCCTACTGGTTGAAGATGATCAGAATTTCGGTGATGTACTGCGTTCTTATCTGGAAATGCACAACTATGAAGTGACACTAGCTACGGATGGAGCCCAAGGGTTGGAAAGTTATAATAAGGGACAATACGATCTTTGTATTTTCGATGTCATGATGCCCCGCAAAGATGGCTTTACCCTGGCGAAAGAAATCCGAGAAAAGGACACGGAAATGCCCATCATTTTTCTAACTGCTCGAACAATGAAAGATGATGTGCTACAAGGTTTCAAGATTGGAGCTGATGATTATATCACCAAACCTTTCAACTCTGAGGAGCTATTATATCGTATACAAGCTGTTCTAAAACGAAGCCAACAAAAAGCAGATCCAAGAGAAGAAATTAAAGAATTCCCAATAGGAAGATATCATTTCAACTTCCCGCTTCGTATCCTAACTTTCGACCCTAACGGGTCAGACGAGGAAAAAGCCAAGCTTTCGCCCAAGGAGGCGCAGCTTCTACGCATGTTTGCTATGTATATGAATGATATCTTGCCTAGATCAGAGGCTTTGACCAAGATCTGGGGGGAAGACAATTACTTCACTGCCAGGAGTATGGATGTATTTGTAACCAAATTACGGAAGTACCTAAGCAAAGACGAAAACATCGAAATAGTTAATATCCATGGCAATGGATTTCAACTCCTAGTTCGATCTGAAGAGGAAGCATCATAAGCTTTATTGTTAATAGTGTTGGAGTTATGCAACTAAGTTTATATATTTGACATTGCAAATGTGAATATTCACTCTTTTGAGTATAAGAATAGTTTTTGGGATTATGATTATGGCTGGGTAGCAAAAACACTGCTACCCGGCTTTTTTATTTTTGCGGTATACTAAACTCCTGCCAGCGTGTACAAATCCATACTTAAGCCATTCTTGTTTCTAATGGCTCCTGAGAAGGCTCATCACTTAACGGTTGCTCTATTGAAGTTCGTCTTGGCCATTCCGCTAGTTAATCAACTCTTTAAATCGGTCTATAATGTAAATGATCCAAGGTTACATCGCCGGATCATGGGGCTCGACTTTAAAAATCCAGTAGGCCTCGCTGCTGGTTTTGATAAAGACGGGAAATATTTTCGTCCTATGGCTGCCCTCGGGTTTGGCTTTATTGAGGTAGGTACTGTGACGCCAAAGGGGCAAATTGGGAATCCACAACCTCGGCTTTTCAGACTTCCACAGGATGAAGCATTGATCAATAGAATGGGATTCAATAATGAAGGAGTTGAAGCACTGGTTAGCAGGCTCAAGCAAGGTAGACCTAAAGGGGTGATTATAGGCGGGAATATTGGTAAAAATAAAGTCACACCAAATGAAGAAGCTACCTCAGATTATACCTACTGCTTTGAGGCTCTCTTTCCCTACGTCGACTATTTTGTAGTCAATGTAAGTTCTCCCAATACGCCAAATCTTCGAGATCTTCAGGAAAAAGAACCTTTAACCGCTCTATTAAGCCAGATACAGGAACTTAATCAACAAAAAGATCTTCCAAAGCCTATCCTGCTCAAAATCGCACCAGACCTAACAGATGGGCAGTTAGATGATATCGTGGATATCATACATGACACCGCTATTCAAGGCATCATTGCAACCAATACGACCATTAGTCGAGCTGACCTGCAAACTAGTGATCAGCAATTGGAACAAATTGGCGCAGGTGGCTTAAGCGGCAAAATCCTACAAACTAGGGCTACTGAGGTCATTCGCTATATCAGAAAGAAACTTCCTACGGAAGCGGTAATTATAGGAGTGGGAGGGATTCACTCCGCAGCCAGTGCTGTAGAAAAATTGGAGGCGGGTGCAGATTTAGTACAAGTCTATACAGGACTCATTTATGAGGGGCCTGCGCTAATAAAACAAATCAATCAACAATTACTCCACAAACAGACTCCAGTCACAACTACCTAGCTTGCTAAATTCTGGCATTCTTTTTGCTCTTTTGGCTGATAAGGATTGAGGTATGAGTATTGTTATACCTTCTTCCTGGAGAATTCGTTCATTGGGTTTGGTACGACTCTCCTCTTTCCCTAAAGTACACTGCTAGTGTGCCATAGCCTTCTGTGAAACAAATTACTCAGTCACAAGCATTAGATCATGACACCCAACGATCAGAATTATCTGAAAGACTTCCGATTTTGGTTTATCATTGCCTCTTTTATCATTCTTTGTGTGATGATTTTAAGGGCTTACCCTATTGGATAATAGGATACACAGCAAGATTTATTGTTTTGAATTTGACAGCCAACTCCTAATCCTTGACAACTTTAAGGCTTAAGTCCAAGCTAGTTGAGGAGTGTGTCAGGGCTCCTACCGAGATGTAATCGACCCCCGTTTGTGCTACTTTGCGCACATTATTGATATTAATTCCACCAGAAGCTTCTGTTTCATATTGGCGATCAATGGTAGCAATAGCTTCTTCCAATAGCGGCAATTCGAAATTGTCTAACATGATTCGATCCACCTTACCTATCTCCATCACTTCATGTAACTCTACCAGATTGCGTACTTCAACCGTAATTTCGAGGGACAATTTATTATCAAATAGATATTTAGCAACCGTTTCAATAGCAGGTTGAATACCTCCGCAGGCGTCTATATGGTTGTCTTTGATCATTATTCGATCATAGAGACCATCACGGTAGTTATGACATCCACCAATTCTCACAGCCCATTTTTCCAAGAATCTAAAATTGGGCGTTGTCTTGCGCGTGTCCAGAATTTTTGTGGATAGGTCTTCTACCTCAAAAACAAAGCGATTACTTTTCGTAGCAATCCCACTCATGCGCTGCATTGTATTGAGCACCAATCTCTCTGCTTTCAATAGTGCTTGGGAATTACATTCCACGTAGAAGGCAATGTCTCCTACACTCACCGCAGCTCCATCTTGTATTTTGATATCCAGTACAGCATCTGTATCCACTTTCTTAAATATGGCTTCAGCTACAGGAATACCCGCAATCACGCCCGGATCCTTTACTAATAATTTAGCTTTGCTTCTAGAGTCCGCTGGAATACAGGCAAGAGAAGTATAATCTCCAGGACCTACATCTTCTTGCAAAGCTTGCGTGATGAATGCATCGATCTTTTCTGCTAAAACATTATCTGGCTGGGTACTCATTTTCTAATAGCTTGTTTTTTCGCCGCAAAGATAAGCAAATTTACCAATGAGGCACATGGTGTGCTGAATATCAAAGAATTCGGTAGGGGCTTCATGAAGGAAGAGGGGTTGAGAAATGGATAATTCTAGTGGAGAGCTGAAGCTTCAACTTCTTACATTCAGCAAAATATTAAAGAATTTAGTTTCTTTAATTATTCATTCTTATCAAGATAATCTAAAATGGTTGAAGCTACGAGAACTGATGCTATTGTCAAGTTGGGAGGGCAATTGCTAGTTGGCACTGTTTGGCTAAGTGCCACCTTATTTGGTTTATTCATCCTGTCCTTTTATTTCGTCGCCTTACTAAAAGGAGATACAGCACAATGGAATGAAATTCTGCCCGGACTCTATGACGAACGCACAGAAGCTGCGACTATCGGAATTGGGATACATTTCGCCGCTGGGGGAATTATTTTAGTTCTAGGGTGTATTCAGCTCATCACTTACATTCGGGAGAAATACCCTGCCTTACACCGATGGTTGGGTCGAGTATACGTACTGGCTTCACTTTTGACAGCAGTGGGCGGCCTGTTGTTCATATTTATAAAGGGAACTATAGGGGGACTCGTTATGGATATCGGCTTCGCTGGCTATGGACTGGCTATGTTTGTGGCTGCTGTCGAGACATTTCGACATGCACGATCAAAGCGGTTTGAACAGCATCGCGCCTGGGCTATCAGGCTTTTCGCACTAGCCATCGGGTCATGGCTCTATCGGATGGACTATGGCTTCTGGTTTCTCTTTACAGATGGTTTAGGTCATTCCAACACCTTCCAGGGGCCATTTGATTATTTCATGGATTTCTTTTTTTATATCCCTAATCTCCTGGTAGCAGAAGTTTTTATTGGTCGTAGAGCGATCATGAGAACAGTAGTTGCCAAACAGATGGCGGCAGTAGGGTTGTTCATTACTACTGCTTTTCTCGTCTTGGCCACTTACTTTTTCACCAAGCATTATTGGGGTCCAGCCATCTTAGAATTGGTGATGGGCTGAGAACTAGACCAAAGGTTGCCGGCATTCAGCTCAGTACGGTCCTAAAACAACAAAACTGATTTAAACCTAATCATCTGCCTAGACAGCATAAACTGCAGATACACTGGTTTAAATCAGTTTCCTAACTAAAAAAGGAACAAGCTGTCGTCAGGGCTGCTAGTCTGAACACCTCAGCTCTTCCAAAACAACGATATGATATCGACTTAGAACAAAATTCCCAAGCGAATAGTAATACTGTTGTTTGTTCCTTTGGATTTTTCTCTTACAGTTCCACGTTCGGGATCAAATACTTGCCCCTTATCATCCGTGGCATCAGTAAAGCCAACTTGAAAACCTAAACCGGCTATCAAACTGGTATTATCAGAAATTCCATATTCCACACCAGCACCAATGCCCCAGGAGAGATTGAGAATATTTACTTCTTTCCGAATATTGTATTTCTCATCACTTTTCACTCCCGTTCCTTCAATGGTTCCCCTAGCCTGAGTTTTTAAGCCAATGGTAATCGCCGGCTCCATGAAATACCTGAGGTATCCAAATTCTCGAGTCCTGAGCTTTAAGCCCAAAGGGATCTCTAGATATTGGATGCTGTATTTCAGTTTCACATTATTTGGCAGCGTATCCAATGAAGAAGGAAGATCGGAGTTTGGCCAGTAGGTACCGCCAAAGTCATGTAATAAAGTTCCTCCATTGTTGAAATAAAACCCAATTCCACTAGTAAAGGCATAGTTCTCTCTGAAGTAGTATTCTCCAGTCATGCCGAGCTTAAGGCCTAGATTCGTTCCACTGGGGTTTATTTTTGAGGTATTAGTGTTCATCCAGCTAAAAGAAGGACTCAGTTGAAATCCAAAGCGAAGATCATCTTGAGCCATCATGGATAAACTTAGCGATAAAAAGGCTGCAATAGCAACAATTTTTTTCATCATTATGCAGTTTTTTGATTCAAGAGCAAGCTCTGTATTAAACTACAAAACTGTGCTTATTATTTTCCTGTTGTATTTGGACGATACTTTTAGGATACAGTAACGGAAGCGATTACAAGGGATGAGGCAAAGGTATGGCTTGTGACCTTAATATTTAATTTTTTAGTTACCAGAATATTCAATCTGGTGCAATTTAAGATGCTAAATGACGCAAAAAGTTAATCTCGGAATAGCTCTAGTTTTATTATTGATTCTAAATGCTTGTGTTTCCGAAAGCCGGAAAAACATCCCAGATGTCTCGGATATTGAGGTAAATATCAATATTGATCGATTCGAACAGGCTCTTTTTAACCTGGATATGGGTCAGCTGGAGACGGGTTTGGCCCAACTAGAACAACAGTTCCCTGCTTTCAGTGAGGTATATTTCAATTTTGTACTAGGATCGAAAAACCCAGAGATTGCCCCCGAAGGACACCTCTCTTATATGCAGGGTTTTCTCAGTCACCCGGGCTTGACTCACCTCTATGATACAACGCAGGTGATCTATCAGGATATTTCGGATATTGAACAAGAGCTAGAACAAGCGATGCAGTTTTATCGCTATTACTTCCCTAATGCCGAAATTCCATCCTTTACCACTTTTATTTCTGAATACTCTATTGCTGCTTTTATCTACCCAGAACAAGCTTTGGCTATTGGGCTGGATTTCTTCTTAGGAGCGGATTACCCCTATTGGAAATACAATCCACAAAACCCTAATTTTTCGGACTATATGGTTCGGACATACAATCGAGACCACCTGGTTTCAAAAACTTTGCAACCTCTCATAGAAGATCATATTGGTCCAAGTCCCGGCGAAAGGCTATTGGATTTAATGGTTCACAATGGTAAAAAATTGTTCCTCCGAGAACTATTGTTGCCACACGCACCCGATTCAGTAATCATGGAAATGACGCCTATTCAGGTCCAGTGGTTAAAGGAAAACGAGTTTAATATCTGGTCACATTTTGTGGAAAATGAACTCTTATATTCTAGTGAATTCCGCAAAATCCGCAAACTTGTGGAGTACAGCCCCACTGGTCCAACCGATATGCCAGCAGAAGCTCCTGGCAGAACAGGCAACTGGATGGGCCTCCAAATTGTTAAACGTTATATGCAACGTCATCCAGAAACAAGTATCGAGGCTTTGATCAACATTAGGGATGCACAACTTTTACTGGATGAATCTAAATATCGTCCACGACGTTAACGTAAATGCTTCCGTGAGGAATAAGTACAAGTAGTGGAACCTCGTCGCATACTGATGTGACTAACGTATCTGGCTAGATTTTTGTACCGAAGTAAGAATGCCAGTCTCTAAGCCCTTTAGTCGACAAGCCAGAAAGTAAAAAAATTGTAAAAGTCCTGATCTAGCAACAGGTAGGTTAGCTTGCCCCAATATATCTTGTAGACTAAATCCTATTTTTGTCGTAAATTCAATTTACAAAACCAAATAAATGAGGTTGGCCAAATATTTAGGCTGACAGCTATACGCTAGCGTCCCTATCACCCCAGGCTACCACTATCAAACAAAAACATAAGTTGTATGAGAAAAAGAACGATTCCCGTTGTTGACCTTTCCAAATTTACAGATGGCAGTGCTGAAGAAAGAACCTCATTCGTGAAAAAATTGGGTAATGCTTTCCACGAAATTGGATTTGTGGGAGTCATCAATCACGGTATCCCTAAGGAACTAATTGAAAGATTTTACGCCAGCTCTAAGGGCTTTTTTGCTATGCCAACAGAAGTGAAGAGGAAATATGAGGTACCGGGAATGGCAGGGCAACGTGGATATACTTCTTTTGGTAAAGAACATGCCAAACAATCGGAAGTAGCAGATCTCAAAGAATTTTTCCAGATTGGACAAGAAGTGGGAGATAATCATCCCGCTGTTGATCAATATCCATCAAATGTTCATATCACCGAAGCACCAGCTTTTACTCAAACAGGAATAGAATTGTATCGGGCCTTTGAGAAAGCCGGTGGTGCACTCTTGCGCGCTATTGCCATTCACTTGGAACTGGGGGAATCTTATTTCGACAATAAGATTGAGGACGGCAACAGTATCCTGCGTGCTATTCATTATCCCCCGATCACAGTAGCGCCGGAATCTGCGATTAGAGCGGAGCAACATGAAGACATCAACTTGATCACCCTATTGGTAGGTGCTTCAGCGGGAGGCCTGCAGTTGTTTAACATGGAGGAAGAATGGGTCAATATTATGCCCGAGGAAGATGAGATTGTGATCAACGTAGGAGATATGCTACAAAGGTTAACCAATAACTATCTAAAATCCACCACACACAGAGTAGTAAATCCCCCAAAAGAAGAATGGCATTTGCCGAGGCTCTCAATTCCATTTTTCCTACATCCAAAAAGTGATATGGACCTTACTTGTTTAGATAAATGTGTAGATGAAGCAAATCCATTGGCCTATGAACCCATTACGGCGGGAGAATACCTGGATGAAAGATTGCGGGAAATCGGACTCAAAAAGTAGGGAAAAGCCATAAAATATCGTTAGCTTATATATTTGCTAAGCATAAAAGGCAAGATTTTCGGGGTCAAGCGTAAATATGCCCTATCAATTTCTGCCGAAGTTCTTACTTTTGTAAATCATAAAAAAACAGAAATATGAAAGCTTTATTGCTATTCAATTTTTTAGGACCAGAGATGTTGGTAATATTCTTTGCGATCCTTTTGTTATTCGGGGGAAAGAAGATTCCTGAGTTGATGAAGGGTATTGGTAAAGGAATCCGTGAATTTAACACGGCTCGATCTACCATCGAAAGTGAGTTGAAAGAAGGAATCAAAGAGGCGGAAGCAAAAGAGAAAGAAAACGCTTAAGGTTTTTATATAGAAGGACTATAATCCTTTATATCGCCCGTCATCCTGAAAGTTGTGCGGGTGGCTTCGGCTTTCAATCCGTATATCAACTTTACAACAACTCGCAAAAAAGGAGTCATTCCACACAAGTCGGTTTAAAACTTTCTTGCCGGAATGACTCCTTTGTATTTAACAAGCTACTCATTCTGTATTGAGCAGCACAATGATCTTACTACTTCTTACGGCCAAACAAACCGCCTAAAAGCTTCATACCAATATTTGCCACATCATCGGCAATACTACCATCACCATCGGCATCCAAGAATTTAGTAACCAATCCCATAGTAGGATTCTGTTGCGACTGACGTTGCTGCGTAACCGTTCCAGAAAGCAGTCCAGCTAATCCGCCAACATCTAGTCCTTGCTGACGCTTAGTTTTACCTAAGGCCCCCATTAGTAGAGGAGCTAGCATTGTCATCAAATTTCCCGTCTTGCCTGAATCTAGGCCGCTAAGTTTGCTGATCATATCGATAGCTCCCCCTTGGCGATCACCTAGAATGTGATTCAAAATACCAGAGCCGTTCATCGCTCTGCTATTCTGCTGCTGAGCTTGTCCGCCACCGGTGAACATTCCCATTAGGTCAGTAAGAACGCTACCATCATGGTCACGATCCAAAGCATTGCTAAGAGACTGCGCACCTTCAGGATTTGAGGCGTTCTTCGCCAAAGCACCAACGAGTGTATTCATAATTCCAGCAGTAGCTGCCGCAGTTTGTTGCTTGTCATTAGCACCGATCTGCTTGGTAAGTTGGTCCAATACGCCATCAGATAATTGGCCCTGAAGTAAATCCATAATATCCATACCCAAATGAATTTTTTAATGAAGAATTTTGTGGGTTATACGCTAAAAGTAATAGTGAAATCAGAATACGCAATTACCTTTGGCGGCTTCTTTCCAAAAGTAGCTAAAAGAAACAAAAATGGCAACCGACGCCAAAGAATAAAGGTACAACTGGAAAATATCAGGTGACGAAAGACAGAAAGGGAGGTAAATGGGCTGTATTTATGACCAAAACAGCCTAAGGAAAGAAAAGAGATGCCCATTGAGAGCAGCAGTTGAAAAACGCAGCGGCAGGGGCTTGTGCCCTTAAGCCTCCTCACCGCCGCTGATGGTTCAAACTACTCTCTCAATGGGCAAAAGAAGATGGCCCTTTGTGGACCATCAGTTTTCAAATTGTCATCGGGGTCTTCAAGTGGTCATTGGGGACCAATATTTGGTTTTCGAAAAAGGGATTGTGGCTTTAAGCAGGGAGAACATTATTTTTTGACTATGAAGAGACCATGTTTTGTGGCTTTGCTTAGGTTATGCCATGCTGGTTTTGCGGGGAGGTCTCGACTTTAGTGTTTCAAAGAAAACAATAAGTGTCCTTGTCAACACATGGTTTGACCATTGTAAAGCCTAAATCCTTATTTATTTTCGTGTAATTTCCTCCTAAAAGGTCTGTAGTTTTCTCCTAGCACTCCATAAGTTATCCTGAACAGGAATTCTCTTGGGAGTCGGATTAAAATTTTGAATTGTAAAATTTTGCTTCGCTAGGTAAGAAGGTTTAGTTATTAGTAAATTTCAGGTGTAATAGTTAACGCTTTTAGGAGTATTTGGAATTGTTAACTATATAAAATCAGAAAAGAAACGCTGCAAGTTCTATGCTTATTGTAGTAAAGTGAAAAAAAAATAAATTTTTAAAAAATTAATCCTCAAATACCTATAAGGTGTTTAACGGATCTCTAGTCATCAATTAGGAGTTGTAATCCATAATCTTCATCCTCGAATATGAGCTAGATAGTCCTCTAACTACAAAAAGAGCCGCTCCTGCAACGAAGCGGCTCTTTTTGTAAGCCAGAATGGGAGTCCTTTTATTTCCTAGTCTGATGCTCCTCCTACCCGTCGCACTTTAACTAAAGTCCCCGGCTTAAGGGCTTTGTCTTTCTGCCAACCATTTAAAAGCAACAGGTTGACATAACTTACACCAGGTATCTTATCTGCTATGGCTGATGGTTTCTCCTTTCGGGTAACATAGTAGTACTCAAATTGCCGATCTGCATGAATAAGCGTGGGGTTTTTCAACCCTTGATGTTTCAGCTGCTCTATGGGAATACCAGGAATGGACTGTACTAGAGGTACGGGTTTAATTGGGCTAAATCTTTTAAAAGATTTTGGGAAATACAAGATTAATTCTTGTCCAGCCTGAATATCCGAAGCTCGAAGCCTATTCCACATCTTCAATTGCTGCACACTAACACTCGCTTCTCTAGCAATTGAACTCAAGGTCTGCCCTTTCTTTACTATATATACGCTCTTGATGTATTTAGCATTGGTATACTTCTTGGATGGAGCTTCGACAAAAACTGGACTGCTAAAGACGTTACTATCAAAGGCATGATCTGGTCTTTGCGCCTCCAAAAAATCCTTTACTGCTGGCATTACTCTTTTCGGCAGTGTCAAGAAGTGACCTTCAGCATGTGTGGGTATGCGGCCTCGCTTATAGGAAGGATTTAAAGCTTCTATAATTTCCAAAGGGAGTTCCGTCAATTGTGCGACCCGATAGAAACTCATCGAGTTGTAGATCTTAATGGTTTCTGTGATCTGAATGTCAAGATCTGGATATTCGGGCATTAATCCATGCTCTTCATAGTAATTGAGCATATAATTCGCTGCAATAAAGGCAGGGACATAATTGCGCGTTTCTCTAGGGAGAAAGCGCTGAATTCGCCAGAAATTTTTGCTTCTTCCTCTCTTGATAGCTCGCCGAACTCGGCCAGATCCAGAATTGTAAGCAGCTAGTGCCAATGCCCAATCATCAAATCGCTTGTATTGCTTATTGAGATATAACATGGCAGCCTCCGTAGATTTATGTGGATCCCACCGTTCATCTACTTGGGAAGTAATATCTAGTCCAAGTGATTTGCCTGTAGCAGGCATGAATTGCCATAGGCCTCCAGCGCCAACGCGAGAGGTCGCTCTTGGTTTCAAGGCGGATTCAACAACTGCCAGGTATTTTAGATCATCAGGCAAGCCGTGCTCTTTGAGGTAATGTTCAAAAATAGGAAAGTATAAAACTGTTCTTCCTAAAATTCTTTCCGAGTTCTTACGGTTCCTTACCAGATACCCTTTCAGGTACCCCTTCACGGCAGTCACATATTTTGGAGCCACCACCGCATCAGACAAAGTATCTAAGCGTTCTTTGATTACTTCTTCATCAAAAATCGGGGTGGTCGGATCAGTATAGGCAGAGACAGATACAGAGTAGATGCTCCAGAGAACAAAAAGAGATAAGCATCGTCGGGTAAAAAGCTGCATATTGCCAGGGTTATTTGAGCGGGTCAAAGATAAAAGTTTTCATTATTGTTTCTTAGGGGTTTAGAACAGGTCTTATTATACGGGCCTTTTTTCGGGAAAGTTACTTCAATACTTTTAGGGAAAGGTCAGATTCGTGGAAGTTGGATAAGGATAATACTTACCGAAAAATGCTAAATTATTGTAAACCTTAAAGTTCTGTAAGTGCAAAAGAAAGATAACGCATATTCAGGAAAAAAAATTTTTAACATAATCAATATACTTTCTTTATGCCTTTTTGGAGGCTGGGCCTGCCAATCCACACCTACTAATTCAAAACAGATAGAACGGAGGAAAGTCACACCGGCTTATTACCATTGGCAAACGAAACTAGCGCTTTCCTCTGCTGAGCAAGAACACCTGGAAGGGCTAAAAGCAAACAAACTATATATTAAGTTTTTCGATATTGATAAAACCGGAGGGCAGGCTGAGCCTTTCCCCATAGCTCTTCTTGATGTGGATAGTACCTCCTTCATCCCTGATACAATTGTGCCCACCATTTTTATCACCAATCGAAGTTTAAGAGGTTTGGATGAGTCGGCGATTGATCTTTTAGCCGACAGGTTCTATCATCTTATTGACAGGCTAACGGGAAAACTAGGAGCAGTAAGCATTCCTGAGATTCAAATTGACTGCGACTGGACAACACAAACAAAAGACCAATATTTTCGCCTATTAACCCGATTAAAAAAGGAACATCTCTCCACGAATCAACTGCTTAGCGCAACCATCCGACTTCATCAACTCAAATATCCAGATCAGACGGGCATACCTCCAGTGGATCGTGGCATGTTGATGTTTTATAACATGGGAGAAGTAACACATTGGGCAGAATCCAATTCAATCCTCAATTTGTCCATTGCCACCCAGTATATTCCCCCTCCCTCTCCCTACCCACTCTCACTAGACATAGCTCTCCCTCTATTTCGATGGGGTGTTCTCTTCAGAGAGGGGAAAATGATAAAACTGATCAATGAGTTAGGGATAGAAAATCTACAGGACACCAGCCGATTCCAACAAATAGATAACACACATGTAGAGGTCGTACAGAGTACCTATTTAGATGGATACTATCTCTATAAAGGAGACCAGTTCCGATTGGAGAGTAGCGAATTGCCCGATTTAGCTCAAGCTGTCCATATATTGAAAGACCATTTTCCACGGAAAAGCTTTACATTAGCTTATTATCATTTGGATATGCCCGTAGTAAAAAGATTTTCACATGTGGCTTTATCTGAATTGGCTGAACAGTTTGAAAAAACCGAATAAACAAGCAACATTAATTAAAGTAAGATGATAGTAGATGTTCCTAAGTTTCAGCTGTGTGCGTTACGATTAAGCTAAGTACAGCTTAACCGCCAAATTCGCTAGCTGAATCTTCAGGACTTCTATTATTCCCTTACTCATCACTCTTACGAACACCCGATATGCCCAAGAACAGCTATCCACTTGCAAGAACCGCTCGGCGAAGAGCCGTCAGGGTGGGTATCCTAAGCATCTTACTCATCCTGCTATATCCACATTCCAGTTCAACTGATTGTGGCCCGAGCAATGCGCAATTCCACGGTTATTCTTTTCTCAACCCAGAGATCGCTCACCTCAAATCTCCTTACGCTCCCTTTACTTTGGGTTTTTCCAAAGTATTTGAATTATACTACCTCGGCCACAAAACCATCCAAGAACAACAAAATATCAATGAATGGTGGGAACGCTACTGTGAAGTACCTAAAAAGGCAGATATTGACTATATCGTATATGCAGCTAGTATTCGGGATCTAAATGAGCTTCGTTCCACTATCGAAGGAGAACTATTACCATGGAGTTCATTAGGTCCGCCCCTATCCTCGAACTCTTTTGCTCGTTATCTATATCGCTACAAATGTGCGGAAGCAATAGACTATCTCATCTTTGCTAAACAATGTGAGCCTCATGCTGTAGCTCGGCAATCCTGGGAAACGGATCAGAAGGACCTCAATGAAATGGAAAATCTCATTGAGCGAGGGCAAGTTCTCTTCAAAAGAACCAAGTCGGAATACTTTCGCCTGCGCTACGTATACCAAATTGTAAGACTAGCACATTACATGAAGAACTATCGGCAAACCGTAGCACTATATGAATACCTAATGCCCAAGGTAGATAATGATCCTAGTTTGATCGAATATTGGGCACTTGGCCACTATGCAGGAGCATTGCTTGAGTTGGGGCAGAGCGTTAGAGCCGCCTATTTATTTTCTCAGATTTTTGATAAATGCCCGAGTAAAAGATCATCGGCCTTCTATAGCTTCAAGATCAAAACGGACCAAGAATGGGAGGAATGCCTCTTGATGTGTAAGGATAATCATGAAAGAGCCGTACTTCATGTGCTGAGAGCTGAATCTGACAATGCCAAGCTGGTGGAAGAAATGCGCCACATCTACGGTTATGAGCCTTCCAATGAAAACCTTGAATTGCTTTTGCTGAGAGAGATCAAACGATTAGAGAAAGATCTACTAGGTCTAGATTTCAACAATCGCAGAAGACAAAATGAATTACTTCATAACATCCCAAGACCCGAGGCTGGGGAAAAAGTTATTGAGTTACAAAAATTCATTCGTGACATTGAAGATGATGGTTTAGTTAGGCGTCCAGAAATTTGGAAACTGGCTGAGGGGTATTTGGAATTGCTAGCAGGAAACTACTACTTCGCCGCTCAAAGTTTTGGTGAAGTTCGAAATTTGACAAAAAATGACACACTTCTAAACCAACTTGATGCTTTTGAGTTAGCACTTCAAATTAGCGATTGGGCCAGAGCTGACAATGAGGTGGAAGATCAAGCGGCGGATATCCAACGTACCAGTAAAACTTATCGAGCCTATCCAGATTTTCCGGATTTCATGCGAGATAAACTCACGAAGTTGTACCGGGAATCTGGGGATGCGGGCAAAGCCTTTTTAGCGCAGTACTCCATTCAAGATCTTAAAATCAACTCCGGTGAAAGAATGGTTGATAATTTGCTTGAAATTTGCCGTAATGATTCTGCCAATCGATTTGAAAAGACACTAGTGCTTAAGCCTGATGGCACGACAATAGAAGAAGATCTCCTTAATATTAAGACGAATCTTTTCTTAAGCAGAGGAGAGATCGAAAAAGCTTTAGAAACTTTTAAGCGCATTCCGCTGGAAAACTGGGATGATTTTGGACTGTTCTACCCTTATCTGGAGCAAATCAAAGACACGGTTCGCTATTCCCTGCCGACCTCCGTACAGGTTTTCAACAAAGGAGAGATCTTGCAGGATATGGTACGTATGGAGTATCTGGCAGAAGCTGAGCAGGATAGGGATAAGGCTGCTGAAATATATTATCGCTTGGGGCTTGCCTTTTATAATATGACCTACTTTGGGTACTCCTGGCGTATACTAGATTTGTACCGCAGCAGTGCTAGCATGAATCGTGTACGGCGAGGGAGCGGCAATTACATTGTTCGCCATCCGCAATTTCCACTTGGCAACAAGGAATTTTTTGATTGCTCCGTGGCTCGCCTATACTTTGAGCGTGCTCGAATCACAGCGATAGATCGTGAAATTACAGCAAAAGCCCTATTTATGGCCGCAAAATGTGAGCAAAACGCCTATTTTGTAGATACTCCGCCTGGCACTATTCCGTTAAGAGAGAACTTTGCCCTGTTAAAAGAGAACTATTCCGATACAGAAATATATCAACTAATCAGATCAAAATGCAAATACTTTGAAGCCTATGTCAGTAAATAGCTTCAAGCACTAGGCAAAACGACAAAACTAATCACCTATGAAAAAACTACACATCTGTCTCCTCGGACTGGCATTGATGGCCATGCAATGTGAGCAATTACCCAGCTTCGAGCTGGAAAAGCCATTTTCATTACAAGTTGGAGAACAAATGCAAGCAGCAAGTGCCCCCGAAATGATTGTCCACTTCACGCAAGTAACAGAAGACTCCCGCTGCCCGAAGGGCGTAAATTGCGTCTGGGAAGGCGAGGCTGTGGCCGAACTTGTATTAGGTAAAATGGGTACAGACACCCTCGCGCTAACCTATATACCTGGCAGAGAGCAAGCTGCTTTAGGTAGAGCCTCCGGCTATAGCTTTAGATTATTGGAGGTAAATCCTTATCCGGAGAAAGGGCAATCTATAGAGAAGGAAAATTATGAGATTGTACTAGAAATCAAAAAGGAGTAGCGTACACAAAAAAAGGAGGCAATCACTTGTTGTGATCGCCTCTTGTATAACCCCAAAAAACCAAATGAAAACTATCGTTAAATATCTTTAGTCAATTTTGATTAAGACTGCAATTCTTTCTTGTGACTGTGCACGCACCAAAATTCCACACTCTTCTTGCGCCTTATAATGCAAAGAAATGTAATATTTTTGAAAAACGGATAATATTTTTGGAATTTATTGTCCAATGACCAAAAAAAAACACTTGTACTATCTGGTCCAAAAAAATTGCATTAAATTACTTGGTTATCAGAAGCTAAACCCAATTGAAGCCTGTAAACTGAGGTTCTTATCTTTATCATCTCGAGTTACAAAAGTTTGCTGGGTGTCTAAGCGAACATTAGATATATCCGCAGCAGTCTCTGTTACATCAGGTATTCCCCAGTTCGCTCGAAAACCCAAATATAAGCCTCTATTAAGGAAAAATCCTACTCCCGCTACCAACCCGAAGTCCAAGCGATCAAATAGATTATCGTCCCCTTCAGGCCTGAAGTAATAGGCACCAATGCTAGAGGGAATCTCAATTTGAGAACTACCAATCGAAACCTGTTCCATAATATCAGATTTGGCTTCTCCCGCACCATCACTAAAGTAGTTGTGATTTAGGTTCACTGTAAACAGCCCTATCGTTGAGCCATTTAGGGTTTGGCCATTGAAGGTACTTTCCCCTGTTCCTCTAGAAGAAATCATCACAGCCGCATTCACGCCGCCCGAAAGCTCCACTCTACCCAACTTGACATAGGCCATCAATGGGAGGTCGAGATAGGTATTTGATACTTTGAGATCTGTCACTCGCGTGCCGACCCCAATCACTGGATTTGAGGTTGCCGGTCCAAATATCCAGTAGGAAGGTCCGTCAAAGCTATAATCTGTTCCTTTTTGGTTAAATAGGAATTCCGCTCTAAAACCAAAATTGTCTGTAAGGTTCAAGTTAAAAGCGGCGCCAATATGGAAACCCGTATTGAATCCAAATTCTTCAACTTCTGAATTACTGTTGTCTGTTTCCAATTCTCCTCCGGTCAAGGTGGAGAAATTAAGTCCTGCTTTAAACCCTCCTGAAAAACTCTGCGCCGACAAGGAAGTAACGCCCAGTAACAAGCAACATATCAGGCTAATAGTACGAATCATGTCATTTAATTTTGGTGTGGTAATTGAAATGTTGGAGCGTATACGATTTCTGGTTCTTTGACAATTCTTGTATCTGACTACACTCAAGCAAGAAACTCAAGGCTTCACTGACAGTAATGCCCTGTAGAACTGGCTTGCTTCATTGTATGACTGCCTACAAGTTTGCTCAAAGAAGGTCCATTTCTTCTATAGAGTCTTACGCAACCAGATTCGGTTGGTTGAAACATCTTCCTTTTCCTCAAAACCAATGATGTCAAAACCATTCCCTATTGCAAATAACAACATGGCTTTATGTTGGTTTCGCGTTTTAAAAGTAATAGAAAAATAATTCTGCGCTTTAGCCCATTCTTCTTGTCGATCGGATAGGGCTTGTGCAATTCCCAACCTCCGGTGTGAAGGAAGTACGCCTCCCATCCAGGAATAGAAAAAACCATCTCGCTCGTATCCCACTTTGAAACCTACAGCTTTATTATCATCATAGGCAATGAGAATAAGATGCGGAACGCCACTTAACCGTTGTTCATAGGCTGCCGCTTCCGGTGGCTGATGAAAATTGGGGATTTCTTTGGAGATGGCTACAGCCTCAGCAATAGTGCCTTCCTCAATATTCATAAGCACAACAAATTTATAAATCTATTTCCAGGAATACCGGGCAGTGGTCCGAGTGCTTAGCCTCGCCCAAATGGTGCGCTTTTTTTAAGCGTTCTGCCAAATTATCTGTGATCGATTGATAGTCGATGCGCCAACCTTTATTATTGGCTCTTGCATTGGCCCGATAGCTCCACCAGCTATATTCCACTTTCTCTGGATGTAGGTGACGATATGCATCTACAAATCCACTATCGAACCACCCCGTCAACCATTCGCGTTCCTCTGGTAAGAAACCAGAGCTTTTCTTGTTTCGGACAGGATCGTGAATATCTATTGGAGTATGTGCGATATTATAATCGCCAACAATCAATAACTGTGGGCGTTCCTTCCGCAGTTCGGCAATCCAATCGAAGAAATCCCGCAAGAAATCCATCTTAAAAACTTGTCGTTCATCTCCAGAAGTACCAGACGGAAAGTAACAATTCAGCAAGGTCAGCTCTCCAAAATCGGTTCTGAGAATTCTGCCTTCTCGATCATATTTTTCGATGCCACAACCCTCTATCACTTGGTCTGGGGCCTGCTTTGAGAAGGTAGCCACACCACTATATCCTTTCTTTTCCGCCGAAAACCAGTGATGTTGATAGCCCAATTCTTCAAATGGACTCGTGTCTACTTGCTCAAGCTGTGCCTTAGTTTCCTGTACGCATAGGATATCATAATCGCCATCCTTCATCCAATCTACCAGACCTTTCTTAACAGCGGCTCGAATGCCGTTTACATTATAAGAAACAATTGTTTTACTCATTATGTATGAATTGCTAATTGAAAAGAGTTTATTCAAATTGGTTAACTACAGTCACGCCAGCTCCATGATAAGTGTTCATTTCTGGAAGCTCTGTCACTGCATCTTGCAGTGATATGGTTCTTCCGATCAGTTTCTCAGGTAGCAATAGCCCTTTCTTGATCATATCCAGCATACGCGGATATTCATAAGCTTGCATACCATGGCTACCATAGATTTCCAGTTCATGAGCAACCACTTTGTCCATTGGGATTTGTGGATGTTTATGATCTGCAACCATCAGTCCTACTTGAATATGCTTCCCTCGCTTACGCAGGCTAGCAATGGAGTTGAAACAAGTTTCCTGGCTCCCCAATGCATCCACTGACACCTGTACTCCTCCCTGACTCAAATCACGAATGGCCGCTACTGGACTTTTTACTTCTCTGGCATTAATCGTAGCCACAGCTCCAAGGGCCTTGGCTAATTTCAACTGCTGAGGGTTGATATCAATAGCAATCACATTTGCTCCTAAAGACTGGGCAATCATAATCGCAGAAAGGCCAACACCACCACAGCCATGGATAGCAACATATTCTCCACCGCCCACTTTACCTTGAGCAACAATTGCTCTAAAGGCCGTACTAAATCGGCACCCTAAACTGGCAGCCGTTACGAAGTCTAATTCATCCGGTAGGCGAACAAGATTAATATCGGCATACTCGATAGCTACAAATTGGGCAAATGCGCCCCAATGCGTGAAGCCAGGTTGAAATTGATTGTCACAAACCTGATGGTTACCTGACAAACATTCTGGACAATGTCCACATCCCCCGACAAAGGGCAAAGTAACACGATCACCTACTTCCCATCTCGATACATTTGCCCCTTTATCCACAATCACACCTGCCAATTCATGCCCGGGAACATGTGGCGGCGCAATGTCAGGATCATGTCCCATCCAACCATGCCAATCACTTCGACACAAACCTGTCGCTTCGACACGTAACACGACACCCTGCGAACTGGGTATAGGGTCTGGTACGGACTGAATTCGTAAAGGCTCTCGGAAATTGTCGTAAAGTATGGCTTGCATATATTTAAAGTTGGATAATTCGTTGCGAATGGAGGTGGTTCTTTAAGTGCTTAAAGATAAAATATTCTCTGACGGTCTAAAGTCGAAAAAGGCTATCTATTCATGAGAATCAATTTGCCGACAACCAATGGATCAAATTCAATAATAATTGGATGTTTTGTCGAGCTTCCGGTTTATTAAGCCCCATCTTGTATTGCCCTTGAGCTATTTGTGCGGAAAACATAGCTGCTTCCCCAGACACCACGAGCTTTCCTTTGCCATATCCCCGATAGGCCAATTGGTGGGTTCCCGCAGCTGAACGATATTCCGTTTTTTCCTCAAATTGCCAAGCCACTTCGGGCAAAGCCAACACATAATCCTCAGTCAAAGTTAGCACCGGCGTTGCTTCCGCTGGAATATAGAACCCTTGGCCAGTAAAAGTGACTACTGTATCGATTCGTTGATAGGGCAAGATACCATTAGTAACGGAATTACTATTTAGTGAGCTATCCGCCCTTACAAAGAATTCTGGGTTTCGCTTCCGTTTGTCAAAAGCAAAACTGTTTGTCATTTCAAATCCAAACCGACTCGCCAAGGATTCGGCCGCCCCAGGGAAAGGCATATGATCCGCGATGAGGAATAGTTTCCCGCCGTTGCGGACCCATTTCTCCAATACATTTATCTCCTTATCTGTAAAGGCTGAGGGATTGGGCAATGACCAATCCTGCACATTTTTTCGATGGATCGCATTGGCTATTACTAGTATATCGACTTGAGCTAAACCTTTAGTTATAAATGCATTCTTATGACGCTGAACTCGATACCCGTCTTTTCGCAAAATCCATGCAAAGGTGTGATAGCGACCATCTATGGTGTGAAAATTATGATGCCCTTCATCGATAGCTATGACCGGACCATCGTTTTTAGGAAAAGCTTTTTCTGTGATATTCACCTGAAAACTAGTGTCGGGAACCTGTTGCCCGATAAGTTGCCCCATACCTAGACAGAATAGGATGCCTACCCAAAGTAATTTTCGACACATTTGACCAATTTTCGAAGATCTTCGACCACCTTATGTTTGAATACATTCAAACATAAAATTATAGGCTTCACCGACAATTCCTGTCGTCGGTGCTTTTACATCATTTTATGATTGCCCACAGAATGGGTTCAAGAAGATCTTTATTAACAATTCGGTTGATTCCTTAAACTGCCCGGGGACAATTAATTGGCTTCAACCGTCCGCTTTTGTTCCCAGGCCCAGGCTGTCTTCATAATATCATCTATCCCATACTTCGGAGTCCACCCCAAGGATTTAGCCGCTTTGTCAAGGTTAGCATAAATGGCAACTACATCACCTGGTCGTCTTGGCCCTACCTCATAATTAAGCGACTGCCCCGTGACTTTAATAAAAGCATTAACCGCCTCTAAAACAGATACGCCTTCACCTATTCCTAAGTTAAAAACAGTATAGTTGGAGTCGTTCTTTTTATCGATGAGAAACTGTAAGGACTTGGTGTGTGCATTAGCCAAATCCATGACGTGTATATAGTCTCGTACGCAGCTACCATCTCGCGTATTATAGTCGTCTCCAAATACCATCATTTTCTCCCGCTTCCCAATAGCTGTTTCTGTGATTACTGGTACTAGGTTGGAAGCTGCATGGAGAGGTGATTCGCCAAGTAAGGCGCTTGGATGTGCTCCAGAAGGATTAAAATAACGCAATGCAACGAAACTGGCAGATTGCTGTTTTTTAGCAAAATCTCTAATAATCTGCTCTCCAATTTGCTTGGTACGGCCATAAGGGCTTTCTGCTTCCTGCAATGGGGTTTCCTCCGTAACGGGAAGTGCATCTGTATTTCCGTAAACCGAACAAGAAGAAGAGAAAATGAAATGTTCCACATCATATTGCTCTAGACAGGTCAATACATTCAATAGGCTATTAATGTTATTGTTGAAATAACGCAGCGGCTGCTCCACCGACTCTCCCACAAATTTTAGTGCGGCAAAGTGGATGATTCCATTAATATCTGGATGATCCTTAAATATCTGTCGCGTAGCCTGTAGATCACAAAGGTCTACTTGATAATTTTGCACCCGAGTGCCCGTAATAGCATGCACGCTATCCAATGCATCAGCACTAGAATTGACCAAATTGTCGACGGATACTACTTCAAAGCCATTGTCCAATAGATCTACAATAGTATGGCTGCCGATATACCCGCAACCACCTGTCACTAAGACCTTCATAATTTTTCTTTTTAGATAAAACGCAATGGGCAAATGACAAATTCCTATTTGAGGTTTGGCTTTTGTTATTCATTGTGAGTAGAAAAGAGAAGGCAATGGACAAGATTGGCTAAGGCAGGGGCTCCATCTCACAAAAGCCATTCAACAAAGTCGGGAACTTATTTTTTGATCATCACTTAATGTTTAGATTTGCGAACTGCAAAACTATCGAAAAAAGACATTCCGTACAATAGAATAAATATGGACAAAAGCAAAATGGTCGAAATCGTTAAAGGAATTGCCAAAGAAGCAGGAGCTGTAATCTTAGATGTATACAATCAACCCGGTGCATTTCAGGTCAACCTCAAATCAGATGACTCTCCTTTGACTATTGCTGATAAAAAGGCAAATCAAGTGATATGTGATGGGCTCATTAAGCTAGCTCCAGACATTCCTATCATCTCGGAGGAAAACAAGGCCATTGCTTATGCTGAAAGAAAGGATTTCCAACAACATTGGTTGGTAGATCCACTAGATGGCACCAAAGAATTTATCAAGCGTAATGGAGAGTTTACCGTTAACATCGCATTGATTGAAAATCAACGTGTGATTATGGGTGTCGTTTATGCGCCAGTGTTGGATGAATTGTACTGGGCTGAAAAAGATCATGGTGCATTTTTGGAAAAAGAGGGTCAGGTCGCCAAGCTACAAGCGCCTACTTTTACCTGGACCGACCCTGGACTTAAAGTGGTGTGCAGTCGTTCTCACCTCAATGATGACACACGAGCATTTATCGAAAAACTCACAGATGCTGAAACAGTCGCTACCGGCAGTTCATTGAAATTTCTAATTATGGCCAAAGGTGAAGCTCACGTCTACCCAAGATTAGGGCCAACCATGGAGTGGGACACTGGGGCTGCTCAAATCATCCTGGAAGAAGCAGGTGGACATGTAGTACAGCACGAGAACCGCGACCCTATGTTGTATAATAAGGAAAACCTACTTAATCCCTTTTTCCTTGCATTTGGCAATGCACCTTTAGATCTGTAGGCTTAACTATCCGAAGTTTAACACCATCCATCTTGTTAAACTTCGGATACTTGCGTATGCTGTGTATTTGGTGTGGACAGGAGGTACAGTAACTACTGAGGAATAAGCGTAATCAAGCCAGAGGCAGGCACATCGAATCCTCTAACTCCTTCCTGCAATTCAATTACTTCTTCGGATATTTCCTTCCCCTGGCAATCCATGATTTTACATTGGTAATACCTTTTCTTCCCCACAACATCCACTATAATACGTTTTGATGCTTTTGCATTAACAATGTCAACTGCAACTCCAGCATCAGTTTCCAAAGGCACAAATAGATCGTTAAAGACTACGGTAATGCTTTTGTCCACTGTACTTCCTTGAATTAGGGGATAATTTTGCTGTGGGCTGGAAGGAGCAAAACTGCCGTCGAGAAATATGGCTCTATTCCGCAGCCAATACTGCGTGTAAAAACGGATCATCTCAAAATGGTCTTTGGGAATTTCTTCTAAGCGTACAGAAATCTGAGGTACCGAAAATAAGACATTAAGCAGCTGTAGGGCAGCTTGCTCCACATCTTCATCATAATGCCACATCAGCATATCTGAATGTACGACCGTTTCTCCACTTAATAGCCGTAAATCAGTAGTACCTATTCTATTCATGATCGCTACGTTTGGACAATCAGTAGCCCTGAACATGTTTCCATATTTCCGCATAGCTGGTCCCGTATAAGGTTGTCGAAACTCGATCATAACATCTTCCTTCACCTCTTTTAATGCTTGCATCAGGTCCGTCATTAGGCGATCCGTCGCTTCATTCACAGATGCATAATCACGCCCTCCTTCTTTTACCAGTTTTGTATTCTCATTGGCTCTAAATCGCCCTAAAAAATCCAATTTGAAGCCATCCAAATCCCATTCCTTTAAGGCTTTTACATAGGTTCCAATAATGAATGCTCGGACTTCTGGGAAACGGGGATCTAGGACGTAAGTGCCCTGCCCTTCCCAATAGGTCAGAAACTTCCCTTTCATTTGATGATAAGCCTCCGACTTCTCACCTACAAAAGGAACTGCATACCACAGGATAAATTTCATACCCAAATCGTGCACCGCTTGCACGAAAGCTTTCATTTCAGGTATTCGGTCCGGTTTCCAATCGCCAGTGTAGGCATAACCTCTATTACTATCCAGCGTTTGCCAACCATCATCTACAATAATAGTTTCAAACCCGATCTCTTTCGCTACTTGGCACTCCTTAAGCAGCGCATCCATGCTTACATTTTGGTGATAACTGTACCAACTTGAGTACACTGGCAATCTAGCGGCTTCAGGCACGGTAGCTGGCTTGTATAACTCAAAATTAGCCCACCAATCTGCTACCTCTTGTAAGGCCTCAGCATAAGGTACAGTTCGGGTGTCCAATCTCAATTCAATCTGGTAGTAGGTTAGGCGTCTATGTTTTTCTGTAAAGAGTTTGAATTCATTATAAATCATGCCGTTCTCCTCTTTGACAGCTGTACTGGTGACAACTGTGTTCAGTACCTCCGACACGGCAAAAGTTTGGCGATTCATATCATTATGCCCGAACAGGCTAATCACGGGCGATTCCCTAGCCAGCATAGACTGCACCTTGGCCGGGCCCCAATCGGGAGTGATCGTTTTGTCAAAAGAAGCATGTGTACTCCAATAGCCCGCTACATTACTCGAAGGTGTTGACCACTTGACCGACAATTCCTGTGGCGATATTTTTTTCTTATACTTCAATTTTAGCGTTGCTATTTCCACTCCTTTCTGTTCTTCTCGTATCTTATATTCAATGTCAACTAGGTCTTTCTTGTAAGCTAGCTGAATTTCTTGATCAGCAAGTTTGAATTGAAGATTTGCTTCTTGTGATGAAGCTAATGCCGTGAATAATACAAATATCAGTGTATTAATTATCGCTCTCATGGTCTTATTTAATTGATACATCTTGGTAAACGATAGAAATTCTTTTCGTAGGTCTGCCATTTAATTTACACAATTATCACCTACATCTTTATTAATCGGAACAACTGGATACTCCTATCACTCCGACGAATTTCAACTAAATAAGTCCCTGCTGAATAGGTCGCCAAATTGAGCAAATATTTTTTAAAGCTTGACTTCGCCTCATACAGCATTTGCCCCTTAAGATTAAACACTGAAATTTGGTATGGTAGAAAAGAATCTTCATCTAGGAACTGTATGTGAAACAAGCCGTCCTTTGAGGGGTTCGGAAATATTTTCGCCAGCGATGCTGATATGGATTCCTCATGATTAGCCGTGCTAATAATGGTTTCACCAAAGAGAAAACGGGGGCGATCAGTGACCCAATAAGCAATCTCTTCGCCTGATTCATTGGAAAGGTTACATTTCCCATTTTCCAATCGCAAATTTATCGCTTGGCCGGCCTCTTCCTCTTGATCAAAACGGACTTGTGTCGGTGTCGCTTCGTGTCCTACATTCCTAAATAAACCTATTTTATTGTTACTATAATGTTGCTCTAAATTTAGCAGCTGCCAGTCCTCTATTATAGGAGGGCTGACTCCCACTTCCATTCGCATTTCATCCTTAGTTGCTTCCTCATCAATAGCGATCCAATTTATTGGCAAACTAAGATCCAGTGGCCCAGCTACCGCCGCCTGCAATCTCAGGCTAAATTGAGCTTGGTCATTATCATCATCATTTAATATGGGAAAACCATTAAGGAAAGCGGTGCTATTGATTTCTTGTACAAACAAAACGGGCTTTTGCTCATAAGCCAATGGAAATAATTCTGTGTGCCATTCATCTGATATCGCTGAAACTTGTCCCGCAGAAAGTCGTTGCCCAGAAGGTAGTACATGTACGCCCTCTTCAACCACCACGAACGGAACCCATTCATAGCCTAATTCTCCGCTATCACACCCCCAAGGTTCTATTTTGAATTCAAAACTATTACTCGTAATATTTCTTATTTGCACTTTTGCCGAGTTACTACCCAAACTACTTGGCCCCCCCGTGACTACTATTGGGTTTTCATAGTTATGATCCAAATGAACGACTTGCCATTGTTGCCTTGCTAGAGCAATATTGATTTCCCCTATAGGTTGTTCCTCACAATTGATGGCGAGGAGGTCGAGTTCACCAATAGTAGGCGGGCCTTCTTCCGCTATCGCCTCTAGGCGAATATACCTCGCTTGGCGAACAGGAAACATGTGTTTGGCAGGTCCTAATACAGCTTCTGTATTCCATTCTAATTGTTCATCGATCAAAGTTTCCCATTCCAGTCTATTTTCACTCCCTAAAAGCCGAAAACCAGTTATGGGATATTGAAACCCAGTCTCATCTATTTTAGGAAGGTAAGTAAACCCACTTAACTGATGAAGTCCTCCCAAATCAATTTCAAGGCGATGAGGAGAGGTAACTGAGCTCTCCCCGGACCATTCCCAATAGGAGAAAGGTTCATTGTCAAAAGCATTTACTGCTTTTTCAAAGCCGGGTTCTTTCTTACCATTTACATTTACAAGTGACCAATCTCTCGAAGAAATGGTGAAACTAGAGCCTTCATCACATCCTTGTTCTTGGCAGCTTCTTTCAAGACGAGCAGCAGCCCAATCAGCATGATCACAACCATTTCCATCCCCCGCCTCCGTCACGATCAGCTTCAGTTCATATGCCCCTGACACATCTACTTCGATGGAACGAGCAGGGTCCTCCTGGCGCATAATAGGACTAGAATAAGCTAACAAACCATCCACATAAATTTTAAATTCAACCGAACCGCCGCCACATTCATCATCTATCCCAATATCCGATTTAAAGGTATCATATTGCTGAGCAAGCTGATAGCGGATTTCGGAATAGGCGTGTACACCTAAACCTTTATCATATGTTTGACCATTTATCGTGATCGTATGTCCATCTCCATTTGGGATTTCTCCATTACTGCTATCTAGCTCCAATTCACCCCATCCATTTTGTGGCGTTCCCACCCATTCAATATCCGACAGATAGGTAGTTATTGTACCCGAAGAGGCAGGCTCATAGTCATAGGGCATACTATTGATCCATTCTGATAATAATTGGATATAAGCTGTATCTATAACATTCTTTGCCAAAGGAGGCATTGCTCTAGATATCCCAATCAGACCATCCCTTATCCAAAACTCAGAATCTTGGTTATTTCCTGGTGCAATAACAGGGAATCCTGGGTTAGAATTAGAGCTAACCGTTGATGCTCCCAACAAATTTTTACATTCCAAAGGAGTTTGCATACGGGCATCAAAAGCCCCCTCCACTCCGCCTGGTCGATGGCAGTGTGAACAATTGGCACTTATATAAGATTGAATGCGCAAATTTGGGCTAATATGCTGTGCCCCTAATGGATAGGCTTGGGGTAAAGTCGCTATAGTGCTAGGGTTCAATTCCTGATGAAAAAACTTTTGGTCATTCCAATAATCTATTTGATTGACTTCTTCGTCAATTGAGGAGTAATATATTTTACGATTCAATTGAGGAGTATTAACACCTAAGATATAGCCAGCTTGGGGAGTATGGCAGTCCAAGCATTGTGCCCGACTGGGGAAAGCCCAAACTTGTGTTCTACTTCCATTTTGATCAACAATTGGGATTTCGGCTATTTCATCTGTCTCGAGAAGATAAGCATCGGTTCCTGCTTCATTCCAACGGTAGGTCAATCCATAAATCTTCTCATCTTCAGCGACAACAATAAAACGGGTCTCCAAGCGGGTAATCTTGCTTGGGTCGTTAAGATTGGTTGGCAACTCAAAGTGTTTAATAAAAACAGTGCCTGAAGGAAAAGCCCAATTCTCTTTTTCTTTAAATCGAACTTTTTCAGCAGCTTCCTCAGAAGGCCCATCATTGGGTAAAGCGATCCAACGCTTTTTCTTAGCCCCATCTGACCAGAGTGGCGAATTAACATCATAAGGCATTATTCCATCCGTAGGAATTAAGTTTGTCAATTCCTGGAAGGCTCCTGTTTCCGATAGCAAAGCAGGAGGTTCAGGAAATGCTTCTCCCCGATCTAACATGTATATCTGCCCACCATCCTGATTGGTTCCATTCAGTTTTAGTATATAAACGTTGCCTTTCGAATCGCTTGCAAAAGAAGATATGCCTGATTTCGGTCCAAACCCTCCTGGCGGGATATTCAGGAGAAACTCCTCTGTCCATTCTCCTGATTCTTCTGATGGGTGTAGCGCAAAGATGTTTCTCGTACCGTGATCACCATAAATGTACTTCCCTTGCAATTCCTCCCATTTTTCCCCTCGGTATACAAAACCTCCGATAATACAATTACCTATAGCTCGGCCATAATCAAAAACAGGAGCTTGGTCGTTTCCAATTCTATTGGTTGGTGGGGCTTTGGGGCCAGCTACTGAGCCCTCTTTATAAGGCCACTGTGCATTATCTCCTTTTTGTATCACACTGACCTCTTCACGTGTTCCTTGGCCCACATCTCCTACCCAAATTAAGTTTGTTTCTTTATCCATAAGCATGCGATGTGGGCTTCGTAGCCCGATCGCATAAAATTCTTCTAATAGGCTTCCGTCTACACTCAACCAAGGATTGTCATTTGGGACAAAATAGGCTTGAGAAAAACTATTAGGCCAGCCAGATGGAGGAGCTGCACTTCCCTGAGGTTGGCGGCGGATCGGATGACTGCGATCTGGACGTTGATCTACATCAATCCGTATAATCCCGCTAAAGAAGCCACCATCTAATCGCTGTGTACTATCGTAATTGTCATTCGCTCCACCTTCATCTCCAAAAGAGACATATAAGAACCCATCTAGATCAAAAAAAATACTTCCACCGCTGTGCCAACCTTGACGATCATACTGCTGTATTAGTACCAATTCGGAAGAGGGATCTATTAGTACACCATTAGTAGCTATTTCAAATCGGGACAAGCGTAAATAAGCTTCGGTATAAGGGTCATCCGGATCGTAGTTGGTCGTTGGGGTATAGCGATAAAAAACATATACATACCCCTTATTCGGTGAATCAGATTGGCCAAACTCCGGATGTAAAACCATGCTGAGCATGCCACAATCATCACAAGTAATCACTTGATGTCTAATATCGAGAACAAGTGTCTTTTCCGTTGTTTCTGTTTGATTGTCGAACCGCCAGATCCGTCCTGTTTTTTCTACTAGCATGAATTCTTCCTCCCCAGGTAACGGGATCAAATCTACTGGGTCGGTAAAGGTAAGATGAGGAAAAGCGACCGTGGCTGTCCAATTACCAAAATCACCAGGTGGGCCTTCGGGAAAAACGCCGTTTAAATATTTTCCTATAGGTGGTGGCGGCGGCCCCAGCCACAATCCACTTTGGGAAACCATTCCTATGAATAGGAAAAAAAATAAAAATAAAATTCGGCGCATATTTCCAAGTTTATCTATTCAACGCTTAGCTTTCCATACAAAAGCTCATTTTCCATTGCGATTTGATAAAAATAAACACCACTAGGAATGTCTGTGCAACTAATCCTAGCATCTCCTTGCAATTTCTTTCTGTATACTCGCTTACCATCCATGCTGTAGAGCGAGAAGACAAATGCATCGCTATAGTTCGTATCGATATGCAAATTTTGCGTAGCCTCGACGGGATTAGGGTATATAATAAATGGAGTTGGGTACTTTTCTTCTAGCTGAGTAGCCGTTGGCATCCCTGAGCGTGACAAAACAAATTGACCGGATTGAGTTATTCCATTTCCTTCTGAAAACACCACTGTTCCATTAGTACCTGCTTGAGCCTGATCCGCCATATCTAATTGTTCCCAAACAGGCCCGTCAGCATTTTCCGTGCGAGTATAAAGGCTAATACTACCAGGCGCGTCAGCCTCTCCATCCGATACTTCTCCGATATCTACAAAGGAAATGCTTTTCAATTCATCAAATTGCTGATTTTCTCCATAGTTATTAATAACCCAATAGGCTGTGGAATGTTGGCTATCGTTAACCTTTTCATCCGGTGATTGATTGAGTCGACTTAACACTACCTCTCCATCAGGGAAAAAACCAGTACCCTCAAACTCTAGCGTCACTCCCGTTTCAGGGAATAACTTTTCTCCACCAGCGGTAATTATCGATCTATGTGAAGTCCCCTCAGCTACTGGGCAATTCGAAGTGATCCGGGTGATGCTGCCTCCGATAGAGGCATGTCTCAGCCCTACCCTATCCAGTGCCTCCCCTGTCTCTTCATTAAACTGGTAATAAAGTACTAGATTTTCATCTTCTGATGGTTTTTTAACTAGATGCCGAAGGTCTCTAATTTCCTCCTGGCTTAAAGCTCTATTCCAAACACAAACCTCCTCTATTTGCCCTTTCATTCTTCGGTTGTTGAAATTGGGATCTCCTCCAATGATAAAAGGAGAATCAAAAGCTTCTTGAGGGTGATTAGCCAAATGCACAGATGATTTTCCATTCATGTAGATCGTCGCTCGATCGGCAGTAATCACTAAAGCAATGTGCGTCCATTCCTGATCGGGCACGACCAAACCAGAATTCCACCACCATTGTGAATCGTTCCAGTGATAACGCAACTCATTATTATCTCCAAAATTAATACCTGCGGTAGTCGTTCCTCCTCGGCAAAATAAGATTGCCGAATTCGGGTTTTGAGAACCATTTCGTTTAATCCATGTAGAAAAAGTGACGGTATTGGATTGCAAATTCAATGGAGAACAAGAGGCTAAATCAGCCGCCCCTCCGTTCAGCTTTAAAGCTAGGCCAGCCTGCGCATCAGGCGAACAAGCATCTGCAGTAATTTCCACCATCCCACTAACCGTTTTGGTATTACTCCCGGCATCATTCGTGACGGTCAAACTAACATCAAAACTACCTTCTTGCCCGAATACGACTTTTGGGTTTCTAATATTAGTAGCACTCACATAGGTCGCTCCTGGAAAAGACCATTCCCAACTAGCATTGGAATGGTTTAGGATAGAAAAGTCTTCGAAATAGAATGTATCTCGAGCGCATGCCCCTTGCCGCTTATCCACTGTGGGTTGGGCAATAGGAGTAGAGGCTTGTTTGAAATCTACTTCCCAGATACCACTACCATAGGTAGCCAGTCGCAATTTATCCTCTTTATAAAAAGGTCGAAACAAGTTTCCATTCGTGCGAGCTGGCAAGCCTTCGCTAAAAACCTCCCAATCCGCCATGCTATCATCACGATAAAAAACGCCAAAATTACTTGCTAGATAAACCGCATTATTTGTTCCAGCTTGATGAAAAACATGATGTATTCGGTGCCCATTAAGTATCGACGTGCTGAGGTTTTCCCAACTTATTCCTCCATCCGAGGTCTTAAACACTTTAGCTCCGTCGTTATTTTGATGCCCAAAAGCAACCCAAAGTGTATTTTCATCGGTCGCACTAAGGCTCATTGTGCCAGCCCGTTGCGAATTGGCCGAAGGAAAATCCAGTGCCGTCCAAGTCCCACCTCCATCTATGGTTTTCCAAAGCCTTGCATTGTAAAAAGAGGATCGCTGATAGACATATATTACTGCTGGATTTTTTCTTGAGATTTCAATGTGCAAAATAGGTTGATCATTGTTGCCAAAAGATCTCACCAAGTTGTAACTCAGGCCTTCATCCTCAGTACGCCATAGGTTCGAGCCTTCCCCTATATAGAAGGCTTTATAGGAGTAAGGGTCAAATTCCAGCTCACTAGAGTGAGCCGCATAAAAGCTTTCGCTAGGGTACTTACTGAGGGGTGGAAATGATAGCACTTCACCAGAAATCAAATTAGGAATTGATTGCGTGTTAATATCCGAAAAATAAGCCCGGCCAGGAATACCAGGGTTTACATAACCTGTTGGAGCCTCTGCTCCCCCTAAACGTAGGAACTGACCTTCAGGAAAACTCGGACGGTATGCTGTATTACCATTGTGATAACGGCCACCTACCACCAAATCTTCATTCCACCCACTTCCAAACCCCCAAAAATCAGAAGCATACAGACCATTTATTCTGGATTCGTGGGTCTGGAATAGATTAGTTGAATAATTGATTCCTCCATCATTAGCTACCCACATATCATTACCTAAAACAAGGATTTCCTGCTGATCAGGATGTATCCAAGGTACATTGCCCTGGTATCCGCCAAGAGGAGTAAAAGTCTGAGCACCGTTTTCCGTTTTCCAAAGGTTAAGCCCTCCAATAAGTACATGATCAGGATTGGTATGCGAGGCAGCAATTCCAAGGTTGTAATAGCCTTGATATAACGTATTGTTATTGTTTAGCGTCACTAAATTGGGGTGTGTATTTGTATAAGGGCCGCCAGCGGGAGAGTTGGGTAAAGCCCAACTCTCGCCAGCAGTTATACTCATGTAAACTCCTATGAAGCCATTATCGCCAGGTTTGGAAGCGCCAATTAATACTACATATACTCTGTCCGGCGCTGCTGGTGTGACTGTCATCCTTGCGCCGTCATCTCGTCGATCTGGGTGTGACGAAGCGTACCACCCACTTTCCTTTGGCGAAAAATCACGTCCGTGATTTGTTGATTTAAGAAACACACATTTTTTTTGTGCAGGATCATTTTTCAGTAGATAGATAATCGAAGGATCAGTAGGGTGGATCGCCAAATCCCAGCACTTATCTGAATACAATTGGTCCCAAGTACTCCCTCCATTTTGGCTACGAAATAACCCTTCGTAGCTTGCTACCAAAACAATATCTGGTTGTTGTGGGTGAATCACGATTGTATTTACACGTAGATTCTGTCTGGTCAACAACTTCGTCCAACTTTCACCGCCATCAAGGGTTTTATACAGATTGTTTCCGTCGCCACAGTAAACAATATCAGGATTGCTAGGGTGAATCTTTATGGCCGATACTGTTGACAAGAGGTCATTGAAAGAAGCATGCTGCCAGTGTAGTCCCTTATCAGTTGTTTTAAAGACTCCTCCTGCTTCCGTTCCACAATACAGTACATCTGAATGGGAAAGGGATTGATCAATGGCATATATATTGGCTTGCCAAGAAACCTTCGTGGGATTATCATTGGTTGATATAGTCTGGAAAGGCCCAATATTACTCCAGGAGGATCCATTCAAGCCATCCTTGCTCCAATTGTCTTGCGTCCAGTTTTCCAACCACTTCTGTTCTTTTTTTTGCTGTTGAGCTAAAGCAGGCATGACCACATATCCCGCAACATTCACATAGGGTTCAACCTTACGACGCCATTTCTTATAGTATTGAGTATGTATGGTTTTGGTAAATTCATGGGTCTCGTAGTACGCTTGATAAGCTTTATCTACGGCCCACACATTAGGCGTGGATTGATACATCAATTGTACCCAAGAGGGGGCATTTTCGTCGATGGCGGGGGTAAAAGTAAGCGTCTTTTGGCCAGTAATCGTAAAGTTGAAGAAAGCGCAAAAGACAAAGAGGAGAAAAAACCATCTTAATAAGATGTTTCCACTCAGGTGTGGCTTGATGATATTCATTGCTATTGTGTATAATGACATGATAAACAGTTGCTCTTTTCTGATCGGTAATGCGATCTAGTAGATAGGATTATTCTACCTCAATTGATTCCAAGGCCATCAAGGGGTCTGTAACAATGAAAAGTTGATGTTTGGAACTAGTCCCGAAACCTCTCTTTCAAACCTAGTGTTTTTATCCACGTTTCCGCTAAAGAACCCACAGTTTTGTAAATAAAAGCTGCTTCCTTCAGCCCCGCCGGCATAATCAAATCTCACCTTACTGTTTGCAGTAGCATCATAACTAAAGGTAGCTGAAGTTAATTCCTGCCATTTGCCATCAGTAGTGTATACCCATTGGTTGCTATAATTTCCCTTTCTGCTTTCATCTCCTGTTGTCGTGGCAAAATTTTCTAAAAATGAATGAATACCTGTTAAATGCTTGTAAGTGTGGGGCCTTCTGAGGCTTGCTATTAATTGCCATTTTCCTACTTCAGGGGCATAAAAATAAGCAGTATAGTCTGTTGAATTATTGACGGAAGGTTCTCCTTTTACGAGAAATTTATAGGTGGTCCCAGCCTGCCAATTGAATACTTTAAAACTTTGTTTTCCTGATCCCTCATTCCCAAAATTCTGCACGGTAACATCCGCTCCATTTCCTAAATTAATTACCTGATAATCACTCGGAATCTGATTGGGATCATCTGTACTATAAGCACTCCAAACAGAAAACAAAATTCGCCTTTCTGTTCTGGAGTTTACTTGTATGCCAAAGTAGCCTTCCGAAAAACCATTCGCCATAAAAAATGAACCAACGGGATCTTTGCCTTTAGGAACCCTTACTTCATTATAAAACCACTGTACCTCCTTATCAGATGGAGGACGATACCGTAAATGAACGGATGGACCACGCCTCCCCCAGTAGAACCAATCTTTGTCCATAAACGCAACCGAATTACGCTTAAATGTATCTCCCAGCAAAACATGAGATATCTCTCCAAAGTGGTCACTTGCTGCTGAGACAGCACGCAACTCTATAAATTGATATCCTACTTGATCAATCTTAAACTTTCCAATATAATAGTTTGCAAAGTCCTCAGACTTGGAAAACTGGATTTCTTGCGTACGGTTCCCAAAACTAACACTTAGCGTAGTTGGCACTCCAAAGTTTGCTTTAAGCCCAAGTTCTATTTGACCCGTTTGATGGGCAAAAAAATAGGTGCGAATTACATCCTTAGTGCTAGTCCAATTTTTTACTCCACCGGCTACCACTACCTGATCAGTAGCGGCAGCATTATGGTAGACCCAGCTATTCCCTTCACAGGGAACAGCAAGCGTCAAATGATCTGCTGATGAGGGAGCGGTTGTTTTTAGGGGTGCAGAATCTCCTAAACTAGATCTGTACTTGCAGGAGAAACTGCTGACAAAAATTAACATCAAAACGGTTATCCTTACCCATTTATCTATTAGCATGCTGAATATTTAAAATTAGGGTTCTCTGGCAACTTTTGTGTTCTTAACCACAAAAGCTGCCAGAGAAAGTTTATTCTCCATAAATGGAAATCTCAGCTAAAAAAGCAAAAAAGTTGGAGCCAGCTGTAGCCGTATATCTGACATATCTAGCTTCAGGGATGAAGGACAAGATAGCAAACTGACCTAGATCAGCATTTGAGTCAAAATCAAACTGACCTTGATCAATCCAGTCTACATTATTTAGACTCGTCTCAATACGGAATTTGTTTTGGCCACGGCCATCTCCTTGCCTTCTGAAACATTCTACTTTCCCAACCTTATGAACTTCCCCGAGATCAATGGTAATATGATGAGGATAAGGTGGCTGTTGGCTCGACCAGGCCGAATGCCAATAAGTCCCAATATCTCCATCAATGGCTGACCCTGCCAATCCATTTGGGGGACCTTCTCCAGTGCTCTCTTCACTAGAAAAATCCACTATGGTCCAGTTACTATTATCCAGTTTTGTATTCGGCACATATTGTCCTTCAACATCAAGTTCACCCAAAAATGCAAAGAAATTGGGCCCAGCAGTAGCGATGTACTTAATATACCTAGCTACAGGGAAATTTAAAGTGTATGACTGATTATCTGCATTTGCATCATAACTAAACGAACCCTGGCTAGTGAAACTAACCCCATCAATACTAGTAAGAATTTCAAAAGCTGTTTGGCCACGGCCATCCCCTTGTCGCCTATGGCAAGTAATGCCACTAACAACAGCTTCTTGTTTCATATCAACTGTAAAATGGTGTGGATATGGAGGTTGTTGACTTGACCAGGCTGAATGCCAAAAAGTATTCACATCACCATCAATGGCTGAAGTAACTAGGCCATTGGGAGGGCCTTCCCCCGTACCTTCTTCACTAGAAAACTCCACAATCTCCCATGATGTTTTATCCAAATTCGCTCCCTCAAATTCTATGCGATCAGGAAGTTCAACTTCATTCAGTGCAATAAAAGTATCAATAGCACCGGGCTCTGGAATATAATAAGATTCATATCGTAGAGTACTCAGTGGTTTCCAGTCTCTAATGACAGAGTATTCTTCTTCTGCACCCACAGCGACAACAACTTCTTGTCCTGCTGTTGAAGTATAGAAAAGTTTCATCCCTGTTAAATTACCTACGGGGAGACCCCAAGTAATGAGTACAGAGTCTATACTTGTTCCACCTTCCATGCTACTGATAATATGTGGACTTAAGGAAGCTTGAAATTTCTCCCCATAGGCACTACCCACTATCTGTATAGGCACTGAAGAGTTTCCAGCTGCATCTAGAGTATGGATATCAAAAACATGACTCTTTTCTTCCAAACCTTCTATAAGAATTTGGATGGTGTCTTCTGGTAACTTAGGTGACAAGTTCACTGTTTTTGACGATTCACCACTATCCCACTTTATGATACATTGATCCACATTTGCTGCATTCCGGAGAATAAAATCCAATCTTAGCCTGTTATTTCCTGCAGCATAGTCTGCTTCAAACGGTTTTGAGGCATAGATCAATTCTCCATCCTCGATATAGGTAGAATGGATATCTTCCATTTTATTACAGGCTAGCATAGTGATCAAACTTAAGGCCAGCACTTTATATAAATTACTTGCTATTTGCTTTTGCATTATAGATCGTTTTGTACTGAGAAAAGAGGTTACTGGATGGCTTGACCATAAAATGTCACTTCTCCAAAGTGGATGAATCCTGTATTCCCCCAGGTCTCCTTAATTACAAATCGGATATATCGAACCTCCGGATCATCCAAGGACAGGCCATATTCATCCCCATTTTCGAAATGCTCCTGGTCCTCATCTGCTGTTCCCCCTTCCAAGGAAGGACGCCTAGCTACACAATCTTTAAGTTTAACCCATTTATCAAAACTACCATCTTGTGAAGGTTCTTCATTGGTTCCCCAAATTTCCATAATTCGAGGATTACCATGTCGATAGAAGAAGGTCTGGCGTTGCAGTACATTGACACGACTCAATTTTGCGGAAACCCCTAGGTCAAGCGTCCACATCTGTGGCCAACCTGTTCCCGCCCAGGTGTGATTAAACGTACTCCTGTTGTCATCATAAGCAAATTCATATTTGCCTTCCCAAGCATCCATGTCATGGTCATTATCCAAAATGATCTTATTGAATTTAGTCTTATCCAATTTTTCTTCAAAAAGAGGAGTTAGCTCCTGACTGATCATATCAGATTCATTATCCCATCGATCACGGACAATGACTCCCACTTTGGTTTTAACTGGATCCATCCCACGGATAGTGAATTCTCCATTACTCACACCTGAGAAATGAGATTCGACCGGTATCAACTCGCCATTTTCCTCTATATGAATAATAAATTCAAGTGCTGCATTATTGGTGTTAGACCATTCAAATAAGGCCCCACCAAAAGAGGTTTTGATACTCATGCTATCCGCTACTAATAGAATATCAGGGCGAGAAGGCTGTATCTGAGTAGTCACTGGGGTTGATCGATTTTCGCTCAAATCAATCGCATATAAATTCACATCATATTCGCCAGCTTTGCTGAACCCTTCAACAGTAATAGCATTCTTAAACTTGGAGACCTTCGTCGTTCGCATATCTGTACCATTGAGCGAATATTCTGCTTCAATGTACAATAGATCATTGTCGGATGGTGGTGTAAAATAAATAGTCGATCTACCCGGGCCATTTTCAATAGAGGCGACACTAACAATTCCCGGTTCAACACTGTCTATGCTTAATGGTCCTTTTTGATCTTCGCTGCATGCAGGGATCAAGGCTAAGGAAACTACTACCATTAGAAATAAAACTCTATATGTTTTCATGATCGAAGTCATTGAATCATTTTATGAATTAAGTTTTCAACATGAACCTACCACCCCGGATTCTGAACGAGGTTAGGGTTTACAATCATTTCCTGTAGGGGAATGGGCCACAAGTAATCTTTAGGAACACTAAAATTTGGAGTGAAAATGGTAGTCGGATTGTAAAAAGAAGTGCCGGTTCCTCCAATGTTCCACCCTCTGATAGGTTCATTCAACATGTCAGCGGCTTTCTTCCATCTGCGTAGATCCCAAAAACGCTGCCCCTCAAAAGCCAGTTCAATCATTCTTTCCTGATGAATAATTTCTCTAAGCCCTTCTTTCGTTAAAGGCTTGTTAGGAACTAAGGAGTGCTGAGTCCAACTTTCTACCACACCAGCCAATCCCGCTCTCGCTCTAATCGTATCCAGATACTGATATACTTCTGTTCCGGGAGTAGCTTGCGTTTCATTTAATGCTTCTGCATAGAGTAAGTACAAATCCCCTAATCGAATGATAGGAAAAGGGAATTCATAATAAGGGTTAAAAACCGTAGCATTTAATGCACTCTTGGGGTGAATGAGTTTTTTCACGAAATAGCCAGTCGCAGAAAACTCACCCTGATTCCTCTTGGTCGCCAACTCGCCCGCTCTCAATTGGACGGAATAAGCATTCGGATCAAGGATATACTTTCCTCGATCAAAAGCAATATTGGCATAAAATCGGGCTTCTCGATCAAAGTGTAGTGCTGCCGTTTGTTGTCCAGCTTGAATAAAGTCTTCATCTTCCACTGAAGCCGTTCTTAATTGGTAGCGAGCACTGTAGTCCCAATTTTTATCTTCGTTGATTGGCACACCATTTCTAGAATAGAAAAGCTCCGCCATTCTCAAGGTAGGGGCATAAAACTGGCTTACCGGATTAGAAGAAGTAACAGGCACTAATAAGGGTACAAGCATACGCTGATAACGGCCAGAAAAAATGAAGTGCGTCGCGCCCCAAATTAGCTCCGGATTATTGCGTTCTGTACAAATCGAGCGAACTATCAGTTCATTTTGGACAGCTTCCGAAAAATCTTCCTTGGAATCATATTGATCTATCAAACTATGGCCAGCTTCTTCCGCTATTTCGATAGCTTCAAGGGCTGCCGCTGCCGCCTTTTCCCACTTTCCTGGGTCTTCCACTTGAGGAAAAAGAGCTACTCCATTATTATCTACTACATTTGCAAAATCTTTATTGCCATTGAATAGTGGGCTTGCGGCGGTAGCTAAAACCTTTGCTTTGATCGCCAGTGCAATTGGTCTTGTGATTCTGCCTAATTCAATGATTTCAGCATCCAACCTCAAAGGGAGATCAACCACAGCCTCATCAATCAATTGTACAATATAAGCAACTACCTCATCTACCGGATCGCGGTACACCTGGATTTTGGAAGTATTCACAAAGATGGGGAGGTTCTCTTTGATGATTGGGACAGCTCCGTATGATTTAAATAACCAAAAGTGATAGTAAGCTTTTAAGAATTTCACCTCTGCTATCCATCTTTTCTTCTCCACTTCACCCAGGTCATGTACTTCTTCTACTCGTTCAAGAAATATATTGCAATCACGGATACCCACAAACATGTTCTTGCCTCTTCCCTGACCATTCCAAAAACTCAGATAGGGAGCATTAGAATTTTGGAAACCCTTTGCTATTAGTTGCCCTTCCACATTATTGATTTCCTCATTTAACCAAACCTCGTCACCCGCCAACAAACCTGGGTTAACCCAAGGGTCACCATGATTAGGTTGATAAGAATAACAGGTAGCAAGAAACCCTTCCGCTGAGGCACGGTCTGCAAAAGCATCGTCCAAAGTGGCTACATCATCAGGAACTACATCTAGGTAGTCGCAGGCACAAAGCAAAGATGCTGCTAAACATAGAATAAAGTAAATATTTATCTTTTTCATGACACTCTTTTCGTTTTTAGTTGAATACTCATCAGGCAACAATGGCGCCTAAATTGTTTCCCTATTAAGGGGCTTCCAATTGGCGTGCTTATATCAAACCTGATACTTTGAATATCTTTAACCTAGAAGGAAAGATGTGCTCCAATATTGATCACTCTTTGAAGCGGGTATCCAAGGCCATTCCCCCCCATTTCAGGGTCCCAAAGTTTGAACTTGCTAAAATGAAATAAATTGGTTCCACTCAAATAAATTCTAGCATCTCTAATGCCCCTATCTTGCAAGAATCTGCCAGCCAAGCTGTACCCAATTTCTACCGACTTCACTCTGAGGAATAAGCCATTTTGCATAAACCATGTGTTGGTAGTTGTATTGTTAGGTATCTCATGATCAGCCAACCTAGGCCACAAAGCATAGACATTTGGGTTGTCCTCTGACCAATGGCTTTCTGCAAATGCTTTCAACAGCGCATTGTTAGCAAATGAATTTGCGAATGGATCATTCTGATAGTGATAATTGACAAATGGAGCCGTAGCACGAGCATCAATCCAGAAAGAAGACCTAGCAGAACCTTGAAGAAAAACCGACACATCTATGTTCTTAAACCCAAAAGAGGTCCCAAACCCATATACGATTTCAGGAACAGTTGGGAAACCGATAGGCACTCGGTCGAGTCCATTTATTTTACCATCGCCATTTACATCTCTATATTTGATATCTCCTCCTCTCACAATCCCTCCAATCTCCTGCACAGGGGAATTTGCAACTTCTGCATCATCAATGAAGAAACGCTCAGCTATATATCCCCATGACTGACTCAAGGGTTGTCCTACCCTTGATAACCAAGGTGTATTCGAGTAATCTGGTTCTTCCACCTTCTCAAACACACCTCTGGCGTAGGTGAAACTTCCACGGAAAAGCAACCAAAATCCGGGTCTGTTGAGTTGATAATCGAGCGACAGATCAATACCTTGACTTGATGCTTCTCCCAGGTTAGCTTTGGTTGGCGATTGCAACCCGAAAGTCGCGAATGCCACACGATCCATTAGAATATTCGTACGATCTTCTCTAAACAGATCAACTTGTAAATCCAGATTTTGCCATAAGCCAAGCTCAATTCCAAAATTGAATTTTGCTGCCTTTTCCCAAGTAATTTTATCATTAGCATAGCGAGTAATATCAACGCCGTTTACAAAATAGGATGCATCGGTCCCCCAGCGGTAACTCCTGTCGTCAGAGTTGAGGTTTACATTGGACAAATAGAAAAAGCGATCATTGTTGGCACCGATGGCATCATTACCTACTAGCCCGTAAGTAAATTTCAATTTTAACTTGTTAACTGTTTTGCTTAAGGGTGCCCAAAATTTCTCATTAGAAATATACCAGCCTACCCCTCCAGATGGGAAAAACCCAAATCGCTCATTTCTAGAAAACCTTTCTGAGCCATTATAGCCAAAGTTGTATTCCAAGAAATACCTTGAATCAAAGGCATAGGTAAATCGTCCTGATATACCGATATTTCGCTTAGGCAATGAAGCTTGCAATGAAGACGTGTTACCGTCTAGGAATTGACGTAATATCCCCACCAGAAGTCCGCTAAAATTATGCCGCTCATTAATACTTCTGTTGTATTCTAAAGCCGACTCTGTATAGAAAGTAGAAGAAACCAATTTACTTCCCGCTCTATAATCAAGGGTTGTTTCTCCTGTGTTTGCATTTAGTACGTCGAGGCGATATATGTCTTCTCTCTCATCAAATTCACCAAGGGAGTAGTAGAAAGGTTCATATGCTCTAGTCACATCAAAGAAGGACTTGCGGGTAGTATTAGTTAATACTCTAAATTTCAGCCCTTCTGCAATAAAAGATAGGTCTTGCTTGATTTCAAACTGCGCTAGCAATAAAGATTCACTATACTCTTTATATCCTTTTACCAATTCGGCATAGGGATTGATATAATTCCCAGCCCCTGCATTACCAAATAAAATGTGTTTGGTCTGTTTATTAGCTTCATCAGGCGTATAAAAAGCGGGGAATAGGGCTGGATTAGCTCTAACTATGGCTCTATACATGGCAGCCCCTCCATTAATGGGACCTCGATAATCGTCAAAGGTACCATGCATCCTTACGATAACCTCTGTTGACTCGGTAAGGTTAATATTTATGTTGGATCGTATCAGAGACCTACCCAGCTTAATGTTGGAGTTAAAATCGCTTCTCTGGTCGACATTGAGGACACCATTATCTCTTACATACCCGCCAGCCAGATAGTACCTCGCAATCTTTCCTCCCCCAGATACATTGAAATTAATCCGTTGGTTGATAGTTTGATCTTTTAGCAACTCTGATGCCCAGTCGGTTTGTGGATAAGCATCCGCATTTTTTCCGGCTATAGTATTGGCGATCTTGGTTTTCGAATAAGGAAGAAAACCCAGTGGGTCTCTAGTTCTTACTGCCTCATTATGCAATTGCATGTAGGTAATTGGTCCGGCCAATTCTATCTCCTGGGTTGGTGCCGAGATAGAGTTCTCTATCCTGATATTGACAGTAGCTTTTCCTTCCTTTCCTTCTTTAGTGGTTACTAGAATGACACCATTTGCTCCTCGAGCACCATACAACGCGGTAGCGGTGGCGTCCTTCATTACTGAAAAACTAGAAATATCATCCGGATGAAGCCGGGAAAGATCCGTAGCGGTTAGTTCTATACCATCAATCAGGATGAGGGGGCTTGTATTAAATCCAAAGGTCGTGGCTCCGCGAATAAAGAACTGGGCATTATCTTGACCAGGCTCTCCGCTTCGTTGGTAAGAAATGATTCCTGACATTCGCCCTGCCAAGGCTGTTGTCAAATTACTGGAAGGTACACGTAGTTCTTCTGGGCGAACAGAAGTAACAGATGCAATGACACTTTCCTTTTTTTGTTGGCCGTAAGCTACCACTGTCACCCCCTCTAATTGCTCTGCCAATTCTATCATGGTGAGCACTAATCTTTCTTGGTCTTGAATCTCTATTGTTTGAGTTTCCATGCCGATGTATGAAAAGGTCAATTGGTATCCCTTCTCTACATTGACTACAAAGCCCCCATCAACATCTGTAATGACCCCTCCTTTGCTTTGGCCTTCAGCACCCTGCACTTGCACAGTCACTCCAATCAAGGGTTGCCCTTCTACGTCTTGAACGATACCAGGCAGATCTCTTCCCTTTTTTTCTACTTGTTTAGCTAAAACTGCCTCAATGATATTTAGTGATTGCGTAGTTGGGTTCTTGTTGTTTCGCTGAAGAACAACTTCGCCAGATCTTTCTAGTTTGCGGATTTGCTTGATTTTTCGTTTTATTTTTCTGGCTTTCTTTTTTCCTCTTTTATCATCTTTATAAATGATAATAAACCGTTCCCCTGTCACCTCAAAACTTAGGTTCGTTTTAGCTAGCAATCGATCCACCGATTTCACTATGCTTTCCCCCTTTTTAAAATGGAAATCAACTTTCACCCCCTGTATCAAAGCGGATTCATAGTTGAAGAAAACTTTATATTGTTGGCTTAATTCTTCAAGAACATCGGATAGTAAGCGCTCTTGATCTGCTAGGCTGTAATAGGTCTTATCGTTGGCATTGACAGCACCTCCCAAAAAGCCGGATAGCAAAAAAACACAAAATAGTGCCCAGGCTTTTTGGCTTGGAAACTTAAATTCCATAATTTTATTTTTTAGCAAAAAATTATAATAATCCGAATAGCCGTGACTATGAGCCTATAGTTTACGGTTATTCCTTTTCTTTCCCTTTAGTTTTTTTTCGGATATATATAGTATTCTCCTGTTGAATGATTTCTAGGTTTGTAGTTTGCCTAGTTAGTTGAAGGGATTGCTCCAGGTTATCATGGGGAATGGCGAGGTTATACTTTTTCTTACTCAATTCTTCGCTTTCAAAGTCGAACTGAAAATTATGTTCTGCTGCTAGTTTTTCAATTATTTCTTGGAGGGGTGTTTCTTCAAACACTAGGATGCCAGTCAGCCATGAAACGACCACTTCTTCAGCAGTCTCCTTTGGCTGTTGCAATTCCTGTTTATCTATGGAGTAGCTAGCTTCCTGGCCTGGTTCTAGGTACAGCTCTGCTTTTTCTTCTCCATGAAGTTTCAATTTCACTTCCCCTTCCTGCAAAAAGACTTTCGTTGTTTTTTGCCGAGTGTTCACATTGAAAACCGTGCCTAATACTTCTACTATTAGATCATTGGTAATGACCTGGAATTTGGTTTTGTTTTGCTTTTGCACCTGAAAATAAGCCTCACCTTCCAATTGCACTACGCGATCTTTCCTTTGCTTCCACTTGGCCGAATAAGTCAATGTAGAGTTCCTATTTAACGTTACTATTGATCCGTCAGGTAAATTGATTTCTTTGATTCCCCCAATAGCAGATTCAACTATGGTTTGTTCTGGCTGAAACTGTACATATACCAGTACTCCTGCCACGGCTAAAAACAATATAGTAGCCGCTATTCTCATGAAATTAAGTCGTGTACTTAATGTTTTTATTTTAGGTTTAGGAAAAGAATCCTCTTCATCTTCTTGAGTTTTTTCTTTGACCCTTTCCAAAATCCTGGCAGTTTTTGAATCTGGAATAGATGAAACATTCTTCAATTGCTCAAATAGTTCCAGCATCACATCAGGACCAACATCCTCGGAATCTTCTTTCAAGAGATCAAAAAGTAGTCTCAATTCAACAACACTGCACTCTCCATTGAACATTTTCTGAATAAGTCGCTCTTGTAACTGCATTATAAGCTTGGTATTAAAAACCTTTTCATAGACGTTATACTGGTATACCAACTCAAAAGTCAAAAGCGACTACTCTCTGCCGGTTTTTTTTGATTTTTTTTTATCTATGGCTTGATTCTCAATTTTGCTGGCTCAGCCTATTTTTATAATTTCACCTACATGGTTTCTTATTGATGAAGGCCTAGTAGTAGAAAACATTAGCAATAGGATAGTGAATACAACGCAGAGAAATAGAGCTGAATTAATTGCTTTAAAGGCTGGCAATTATCAGAGTTTTTTGTCCATCTTGAATCGACAAAACCCTATTATCTATAATTTCTCTCTTAGAATTCTCCAAAACGAAGTCTTAGCCGAGGAAGCAACTGCTGATGTTTTCATTAAATTATGGGAAAAAAAAACGATCATCAACCCAGATAAACCCATCGAAGCCTTTTTGTATAAACTGGCTAAGGATATATGTTTTAACTATCTGAAGAAACTGGCTCGTGAGAAAAAATTAGTTAAGTCCTTTATTAAAAATTATACTGGAGGCAGCTTTAAAAGCTCTGAAGACTTATACCTAGAGCAGGAAGAATTAAATGAAATAGAAGAAATCATTTCAAGCCTTTCTCCGAAAAGGCTTGAGGTATTCCGTTTGAAGTATTTTCAAGACCTCAACAATCAGGAAATTGCCACTTCTCTTGACATTTCTCTAAATACAGTACGAGTGCATTTGACTAAAGCTCGGCTACATTTGAAAAACCAATTGCTGAAAAAAAAAAAGATGAACCCATAAACAATCTTGCCCCTAGCACAGAAAGATATTTCTAAGGGGCTTCGAAACAAGGTCAGTCTCCTCGATTGATGGGCAATTGAATCTGAACACTGGTACCTTCTTTCGGGCGAGCATCAATTTCAAGCTCTCCATTGAGGGATTCCACCCTCGATCGCAGATTACTTAAACCATGCCCTTTCTTAGCCAATGCTTTTTCTAGATCAAAGCCTTTTCCGTTGTCTTCAACTGTGACAAATAAGGTCGTGGCATTTTGGCTCAACTGCAAGGTCACTTCGGTTGCTTCTGCATGTTTCACAACATTGTTTAGCAATTCCTGTACTAAGCGGTAAACGGCCAGGTTAATAGCAGCGACCTGGGTATCATCTACATCGAAATGCTGGAAAACCACTTCCATTTTACCTGCAAAATTGATGTCATCACAAAGATCTTCCAGGGCTGTAATCAAGCCAAACTTTGCCAAGGATTGAGGCATCATATTATGCGCAATTCTTCTCAATTCTTCACTAGCTCGGTCTGCCATTTGTAAGGCATGGTTTACTATGTGTTCACGATCCTTTGTTTTTACTTTTATTTCAGTATTCGGAGGACTCAAGGCCAATTTGAGGTTTGACAGCATTCCACCAAGGCCGTCATGCAATTCCTTAGCTAAGCGTTTCCGCTCAGATTCCTCGCCACTAATCATGGATTTAAATGCAACGATCTTCTGCTCTTGCTGAAGCTGAGTGAGTTTTTGATCCTTAATCAAAGTTTCTTGCACAAGAATTGCTTCCTTTTGTTGTATCTGTCGCTGATAAAAAACAAAGGCGAGAATCGTTCCTAACAGAAAGAAGCCCAATAGAGAGGCTGCTAATAAGCGTTGTTTACCTCGAGCTTTTTCCTCCGCTAAAGTCACACTCTGTTCAGCATTTTGAGTCCGCAATCCTAAATTCTCCTTTTCCTTCTGCAGCGTTTCATACTGAATATTCATTTCATTCACCTTAGCCTTCAGCTGGTCTTCATGATTTTGCTCATTCTCCTTGAAAAGGCGATCGAGGTATTCATAGGCCAATCTGTATTCTCTTCGTGCTGCCAGAGATTGAGGTAGTATGCTTAAAAAAGAACTCACCAAGTTTTTAGCCCCTATTTTTTCTGCTGCTCGAATACCATCTAATAACACCTCATTCGCCTCCTCATAGCGCTCTTGTCTTTCGTAAAAGCTTCCAAGGAAGAATTTAAATCGAGTCTTATCGAACACGGGAACATCTTCCATATTTATAGCCTCTATATAATATTTTTCGGCCTTCTCAAATGCTTTAGCTGCTTCGGCAACATTAGCTAGATTGGTATAGGCATAGGCTACTAAAACATTATTCTCCATTTCCCATCCCCCATCCAGTGCAGCTCGGGCATGATAGTGCGCTGAATCCAATTGATTGTTTTTCTGGTAAATATCAGCTAAGGCCAAGTCTGAAATGACGGAAAGTCGTCCTTGCTCGTATTTCTTTGCCAATCGATTAGCCTTCTTCACGTAGAAGTCATGCTTCTCCCGATCATCGAGATGCAAAAAAACCGTCGCAATATTGAAGTACGGAGCCGTATTGAGCGAATCTCTTCCTAATGATTCATTTAAGGCGATGGCCTTGAAGTATAATTCAGTAGACTCCTTCAATTGGCCTTGATCCCGAAGTGAATTCCCCCAATCATTATACAAGCGGCTAGCTTCGCTGAAGTAGTCCTTGGCTAGGAAAGTATTCACAGCCTTTTCGGCATACACCGCTGCAGAGTCATAACGTCCTTCTATATAAAAACTGTAAGCAATAACGCGAAGTGCCCTGCCTTGCTGTCGAATATCCCCTGCACCTAGGCTTTTCCGATAAGCTTCTCTACCTAGTGGCATTGCTCGCTCTCCATCACTTTTATTCCACCAATATTGCCCTTGATCAATCAAGCATTCAATACCAATAGAGTCTGGTGCAAGCGTTGCACAGTCGACCAGTACAGTATCCGCGGAACCCCAACCCTTAGTAATGGTTATCAGGCTCATCGCAGCAAGGACAAGGATGAATTTAATGCGCAGCATGAGTTGGATCAAATGGTCTCCAGGCTAGCCGGGCATAATCTATGATACCATGCCAAATTTTAGTTCCTGGAGTGAGATATTGTATGATCCAAAGTTACAGGATAAATTACTAGTAGACTTAGCGGTAAACCACCAAATTTGAATTAAATGGAGGACATTAGGGTAACTTATACTGCTAAGACCGCCCATCGTTACTTATAACGGTTAGCTAAAATGGCAACCTCAATATCTCCTTTTACCGCATTTTCAGGCCTCGGATAAGCTGCATTAAAGACGCTAAGGTCTCGGCGAGAGAGTAACCTAATGTTCTTTTCTGAAATAGTATTATCTTCATCCAACACCCGATCCAAAGAGAGTTTCAGGTGTTTCGCTAGAAATGGGTACACTGCCATTCGTTTGGTTTCACCATAATCATGTCCTTCTTTGGGAAAATGAACATTGTGAACCTTTTCGTAAGCATCATATAAGTCATAGATGAGTTGAATATGGGGATACTCTACTTCTGGTGTATTTTTAGTCCAGTCCTCTCCATCCGAAATTAGAAGCATGGGACGTGGGGCTGCTAAAGCTGCAATTTCTACATTACTCGTCTGAAAACCAGCTCCTTTGTGAATAGGCATTCCACTTTCACAAGCACAACCTCCAAAAAAATGAGCAGAAACCTGTACTACTGGGACTGACACTCGAATCCGGTAATCTAGGGCCGTCAACAGAAAAGCCTGAGTTCCTCCTCCTGAAGCGCCGGTGATCCCAATCCGCATATCATCTACTACATTTATGCTTTGCACAAAGTCTATAGCGCGCATACTGTTGATCAATTGCAATTTGAGAGATTTGGGGTGATCATGACTACACTGCTCAGAATCACCATACCCTAACATGTCATAAGCAAAAACGACCGCCCCCATCCGAGCCAAGGTTGCGCACCTCTTTTGCATATCTTCTCTAAAACGACCGTAATCTCCTGTCTTCTTCCAATGTCCATGCGGACTCAATATGGCCGGCCGTCTTCCTCTAAAGCCGACAGGCATATATAAATTACCTGTAACGAAGAGGCCAGGCAAGCTCTCAAAGGCCACGTTTTCAACCGTATACCCATCCATCTCTCTTAAACTATGCCGTAACGGCTTGGAGGATACTTTGGGTAATCGCTTCGGAAGCTCTGCCCCGGAGCGAATTCTCTTGCGAATAGCTGAAGCTCTATCCTTCCAATCATCTAATTCCAGATAGTTCTTTGCCCATTGATCAAGCGCATCTTTACCACGTTCTTCTGTAAAATAATGCCCCTGACAAAGTCTTAAATTATCTATAGGGTCTTGTGCTTTTAGCGATAAGCTCAGAAGAAAAAAGAAAAGTGCTAGGCAATGAGTAGGGTAGATTTTCATGGGTTAAATTTTTCGATGATACTAGGCTTATTTCGCCCGTTCCTTATTCTATTTATTTTTAAATCTATCACATTATAATACGTTGGAAGACCTGACTTCCATGCTGTAAAAAATTAATTTCATGTACGACTTAAAGCGGAGGCGTTTATGTAATTAAGGGCTGTTCGGTTAGCTATTTTTTTCAAACTGCGTATAAATCAGCTTGGAATTTTAGCCTTGCAACCTTTACTATCGAAGTATAGCAACAAAAGGCGCAGCATAAAAAACAGGAATATCTATCGTCGCACTACTTAAATATGTTTTAGCAAAGATAAGATTCTCATTCTAACCTGTTTACTACAACAATTATTTACGGTCGCCACCAGAGAAAGGGAATGATCCGGAGCCTCAAGCGCTAACCTACCTGCCACAACCCCTTGAATTCACTGCTAAAAAAGGCTTTAACCGTCTACTGAAATGTCATCAATGTGTCATTTACTCCACTGATTTCCAGGCATTAAGAATTGTTTAACAAGAAAACAACACTTTTTAACAAAAGCTGGGCATTATGATGATGTTACATAAGTACATACCACAAATGAAGCACTTTATAATAAAAATCAATCCCATAGAATCTTCTTAAAAAGAGTACAATGAGAGCTAAACATTTAGTCCTAACCCCATTAGTATTTTTGCTAACCATCACAGTGGCCTGTGCCCAGTACTTCGGCCGAAATAAACCGAATTATGAAAAATTTGATTTCAAGATCCACCAAAGTGAGCATTTTGATATCTACCACTACCTTGACAATCCAGAATATCTGAAAGAATTAGCTGCACATAGTGAACATTGGTATCAATTACATCAAGCGATCCTCCAAGATACCATCCAGCAACAAAACCCATTGATCTTCTACAACAACCATGCGGACTTCCAACAAACCAATGCGATTGGTGGAGCCATTGGCGTAGGAACGGGCGGAGTTACGGAAGCCTTCAAGAATCGTGTGATTATGCCACTAGCCATGTCCAACCAACAAACACATCATGTTCTGGGTCATGAAATGGTACACGCTTTTCAATACAATATGATCCTGAAGGGAGATTCCACGAGTCTTCGAAACCTACGTAATCTGCCATTATGGATGGTAGAAGGTTTGGCAGAATATATGTCCATTGGTAGCGTAGATGCCCATACTGCTATGTGGATGCGTGATGCAGTTCTTCGAGATGACATCCCCACCTTGGATCAGCTAAACAATCTCGGGAAGTACTTTCCTTATCGATACGGTCAAGTCTTCTGGGCCTTCCTCACGGGCTTGCGAGGAGATGAGGTCATTGCCCCCTTCTTCAAAGCAACTGCCATGTTTGGCTTCGATCGAGCCAGTGTCATGATTTTGGGGATGAAGAAAAAGGACCTTTCCAAACTTTGGGTGGATTCATTCCGCAGACACTTCGGAAAAAACCTAGGAGACAAAAAAGAGAACCTGATTGGAAAAGCTTTAATCACCTCGGAGAATGGCGGGCGACTAAACATCGCTCCCGAGATTAGCCCTAATGGTCAATATCTAATCTTCCTATCGGAAAAAGACCTTTTCTCAACAGACCTCTTCCTAGCGGATGCCCGTAATGGCAAGATCATACGGAAGGTAGCTAGTGCAAGCAAAGATGGTCACATCGATGATTTCAATTACATAGAATCGTCTGGCACCTGGTCTCCAAACAGTAAAGAATTTGCCTTTGTAGGCATCAGCAAGGGTGACAATATCCTAATCATCAAAGAAGCAGCAAGCGGTAAAACGGTCAAGGAAATTCGCCCGGAAGGCTTACCTGCATTTAGCAACCCTGCTTGGTCTCCGGATAAGAAATCTATAGTCGTAACGGGTTTAGTTAATGGCCAAACAGATTTATATGCCATCCGTGTTTCATCCGGAAAGGTAACACAATTAACAGATGACCGTTTCGCCGAAATTCACCCCTCCTGGTCGATGGATGGTAAGTTTATCTTCTTCTCCACAGATGAGCAAAGTATCAAGAATGGCCGTACCAATGGCAAATGGTCCTTTAATTTGGCTGAACTAGATGTAGAACGAGGTGTGAAGAGTCATGTGAATATATTTCCTGGCGCAGATAATCTTAATCCAGAACAGGACACCGCAGGAAACATACTATTCCTATCAAATCGTGACGGTTACAGGAATATTTATAAGTATGAACCTTCAACGGGTGAAGTTCTTCAATTAACAGATTTACTGACTGGTGTGAGTGGGATTACTCACTTGGCACCGGCCATGAGCCTGGATCGAAAAAGAAACAGATTGGTTTATACCTACTTCTCTGGCAACAGATATCAGATCTATCAGACGAAACTGGAGAAGATGGAGGCAAAGCCCGTTGATCCTACAGCTGTAGATTTCACGGCAGCTCAGCTACCACAACTAAATAAGAAAGCACACAGAATTGTAGATCGGCAATTGGCTGGCCTAGATAAAATGGAAAGCCAAAATAGCCCTACTTTAGTATCAAAAGATTATCAGCCGCAATTCAAGCTAGATTATATCGGAGGCAGTGCTGGAGCAGGCATCGGCAGTAGCCCCGCTTTCGGTACGACGACAGGCCTAGCAGGAGGTGTAGACCTATTGTTTAGTGATATCCTTGGTAATAACCAACTATTTACCAGTCTTTCACTGAATGGGGAGATAACAGACTTCGGTGGGACCGTAGCTTATATCAACCGAAATAGTCGCATCAATTGGGGTGGTGCCTTATCACATACTCCCTTCCGTAGTATACAGGGGGGGTACCTAGGTGTCGACACCCTTTTCTTTGGAGATGATGCCTTCCGTCTTGCAGATCGATATCTCTTTGATATCACCAGAATATTTGAAGACAAGGCTACCTTATTTGCTCAATATCCGTTTTCTACAACACTGAGACTCGAAGCAGGGGCTGCCTTTTCTAGGTATAGTTTTAGAGTAGACCGCCTAGATAACTACTATGACGCATTTGGCAATCTAATCGCACAGGACAGGCAAAAACTCGACAATGCTCCGCCCGCCTTTAATTTGGGCAATGTGCAACTAGCATTGGTTGGGGATAACGCTAACTTTGGACTTACTGCCCCTTTATCCGGACATCGATATCGATTCGGAATCGAACAGTATTTCGGCGAATTCAACTATACTGCAGCAACGGCAGATTACCGTATTTACCGCTACTTCAAACCCGTCGGTGTGGCTTTCCGCGCCTTACATTATGGTCGCTACGGAGGTAATAGTGAGGGCTTATTCCCTCTATATGCTGGTAGCCCTTGGTACCTACGTGGATTGAATTCTGCAGCTGCACAAGATATTTTTGTTCAGAATGGGCGCTCTTTTGATGACCTCTTAGGTAGCAAATTACTAGTCACCAATTTTGAAGTTCGGATACCCTTTTCAGGGCCGGAACAGTTGGCTTTGGTCAAATCGAAATTCTTATTTTCTGACTTAAACTTCTTCGTCGATGGAGGAGTTGCCTTTAATAGCTTTAGTGAGCTGTATGAAGACAGTCGTGATATCCGGTTTCAAAGAGCCAAGCCGATTTTCACAGCCGGTGCTTCGGTACGTCTTAATGTTTTCGGAGCATTAGTACTGGAGCCTTACTATGCGGTACCTTTAGTTAAAGAAACCAAAGGTGTGTTTGGCTTGAATATCATACCCGGTTGGTAGATCCTTGAACTGTTCTGCGTAGTTTGAACCTACGCAGAACAGTTTGAACCTACGCAGAACAGTTTGAACCTACGCAGAACTATTCATTTTTTTCCTACTCCCACCTCTTCACATCATGCCGAAGGCGAAAACCTTTATCTGCATATAGACCACTAGGCCTGGTTTTACCTACAATCATATTCCTGCCGTGTGATTGCCCTCTGAGCATCTCTCCATAATCACCGAAATCACCGATCATGATAAATTTTGGCGCCAGATGGATCTCCCGCTGGGGCCCACTATTGACGCCATAGTTAATCGCAATCAGTTTTCGATAGACAGCTTCGAGCCCCTTATCTAAAGCCTTCCCATTCACCACAACCTGATCTTCATGTAGTTCAACAATAGCCTTCTTATGGGCTTTGGATATGAGTTTATCTTTTAAGAGTTTCGCTACTAATTTTCTTTTCAAACGTTTCATCTTTGGCCATTCCATTAAAGGTAATGCCTGATTAGCGCGCAACTCCGATGGTTCAAGAATAACAACATTTCTGACATCCACCTTTGCAGCTTCGGCACTACGAACCAACATTTGATCAGAAGTCATTTCAGTGGACACTATGGCATCCGGAAAGATTGAAGCTCTAAAGATCTGTAGGCTTGGCATTTGTTCAGGGTTTATACTCAAGCCCTTGAAGTAACCATCTTTAGTATAACTTCCTGCTCCAAAAAATTGGCGACTGATAACCAAATACCGCCCTTGACAAGGAGGAATACTAGCATACAAGAATTCCGAATATTTAGAGAACAATGTTTTATTAAGGGTCTGACCATTAACCCTGATCTCACCTTCTGGAACCTCGATTAGGACATTCTGCCTGATACTATGGATTAAGTGATCTTCTTGCAGGGAATGAAGCAATTCACTTTTGAACTGTCGGATTCCTCGATTTCCTTGATGTGGAATAGGTGCGCAGCCTGTAACCTCAAGTCGCGGTTCCCGATTAGTCACGAGACGAGCACCGGCTTTGGGCAATTGAAGGAGATCTAAAGCAGGGGTGCGGTCGAAGGTTTCCGTTTCGACTTGCTCAAGGATACTGGTATCTACATCTTGAGGGAGATCTAGCTTAATGATTTGATTTTCCTCTGGTTCTCCTGCCGTCACAAACATAGCCACTTGTGAAGGCTCTGGCTGACTTGTGGGTAAGCTCTGAATATTGGAAGGGGCAGCGCTCAATTCTATGGAATCCGATGTAGGGATTACTGTTTGAACTTCTTGTTCTGCCTGGATTGGAAGAAATATACTTGCTACGGCAATACTTATCGCTATGGCACTCATTAGTATCGAATTTAAATTGAAGTAATGGAGCCAGTTTTTCCACCATGGTATAGCAGGTAGTGTTAGGATCAAAGATTCTACCTGTTCCAGACTGAATTCAGTCGGGGTTGATCTTAAGGCCTGAAAGGCTTCGTCTATCTGTTGTCCAGATCTCATACAACTATACTTTGAACGGTTTTCAAAACATTTGCCAAAGGATTACTTTGACCTTTCTCTTGCATGAATTGTCGTAACTGTTTGCGACCGCGGCTAATTTTAGTTTTCACTGCTCCAATAGAGCTGTTTTGCATAACGGCAATTTCTTTCATGCTAAAGCCACTAATTTCAAAGAGAATAAGAGCATCGCGCTGATGGCCCGGCAGGCGATCCAGTTGTCGATACAACAGGTCAATATCTAATTGAAGCTCAGGAGAAATCCCTTGCGTGGCTAGCTTGTCTTGATGTTTTTCAACCCATTCTGTCTTAAACTTGCGTTTTCGCCACTGGCTGATTGAGCGGTTCCTTGCCGCCCTGATGAGATAATGCAATAATTGATCTTTTTTCGCGATTCGATCAAAATGTTGGAAGGCTGAAAGCAAAACATCTTGTACCAAATCCTCCGTATCCATTTTGCCATATGCCAGCGCTGAACAATAGCGGATAAAAGGCTCGTGGCAGGATGCATATGCCTTCATGAACTGGGCCTGTTTCTGATCTACCATACGATGGAAATAACTGTTTTCAAAGGGATAGTCGTTGGAGGAGGGAAAAGGTTACATAAGGTGTAGATTAATGTTGAATTAATGATGGAAAATGTAGAATTACAATTACTAATTTCCCATTCTACATTACTCATTTTTCATTGAAAAAGGCGAAGCCTTTGAGCCCCCTTGTACCATATATCTTTCCCTAATTGCTTCAGCTTCTCATAATCCCTATCAACTACTTTGGCAAAAATATTTCCCGCATCCAAGCCTTTTCCTTCCCCATAATAAATCCCCATACAACCAGCAACTCGATTGCGTTTTGGCTCTACCGGTCCGATGACAACTTCTCCTGGAGAAACAAAAACCGACGCATTCTCCTGCGGAACTATCAATGGAGGAGCATCATCGATCCAAATTTCTTGACCGGATACACTGGCATGAATCCACCTTCGTGTGAAAGGCAATACATCGAGAAATGCCAGAACCGTTTTTGGAGCCTCTTTAGCGTATAGGACAAATTCGATCTGTATTTCGCCTTCTGTCTCTAAGAAAAATTTCTTCATTATGATCAAGTGGTGTGCTTAATTTTAAAAATGGTGTATAAATGATGACTCTCATGCAGCAAGAAAAAGTGCAACCAATCTCGAACGCTTAGCGCCCCTAATACGGGGTGGTTTCCAGTACGCTCCCAGTCTTTAGCAGCAAGATTTTCAAAAAAAACAACTAGGTCTAACCTGTTCTGTTCCAATTTCTGAATCACTTGGGCTTGCTCCAAGTTGTGCCAGGCATGGAAGCCGGGATCATCTTCCGCCTTATATCTGCCCAATTCAGGATTCTCTTGGGACAGTATCAGGAGCAAGCGTTGCAAGAAAACTTCTTGGTATCGGCCTAGGTGAGCTAAGTTTTCGAAAATAGACCACTTATTTGGTTGAGGACGTTTCTCCACCAAATCAGGGGAGATTGTCGCTAGTAGATCATATATTTCTCTATGCTGAGATTTTAGCTTTGTCAGTAGAAGTTGGTTCATCCAAACAAGATACAAGAAGCCTAAATGAGAATGCAAGATGGAAAGGGTCGAAATGTTAAAAAATCACAATAACTACAAAAATAGTTGACTAACTACCTGAATAGTTTTATACTTGTGTCAGAAATAGAAAGCATGAAAAGATTAACTGAAAAAGAAGAGGCAATCATGACCATAATCTGGCAATTGGAAAAAGCCTTTGTAAAGGACGTGATAGAAAAGTTGCCAGAACCCAAGCCGCATATAAACACTGTTTCCACGACGATGCGACGATTGGTAAAACAAGGGTACCTCAAATACGAAGATTTTGGAACGACTCATCGATACTACCCGGCTATCTCAAAACAAGCTTATACCAAAAGTTATATCAAGCCTGTATTGAAAGGTCTATTCGGTAATTCCATCAAAAATGTAGTTGCCTTCTTTGCGGAAGAAAAAGAGATATCACCGGAAGAGCTAAAGGAGATTATTGATATGATCGAAAACGATAAAAAATAGACCTGCTTTGATAAATACTGTGAACCATCTAAAAGTGAGATGAAATATTGAAACTGACATTTACGCTCAGTGAAGCGTTGAATTTCATTTTTTGATGTCTTCAAGCACGGAATATTTCGAAGAACAAAAATAGACAACATGGATGTCGTCATGTACCTGTTAAAGGTCAATATTGTGCTTGCCACATTATTTGGCGCCTATTGGTTATTGCTTCGCAATGAACAGTTTTTTCAACTGAATCGATTCTTTTTACTCGGAATAGTCTTCCTGTCACTCCTAATTCCCAGTTTGCCACAATGGAAAGGCGAAGCTAGTAGTAATCGAATTGTACAGCGGATTACCCAAAATATTGCAGCAATTAGTCCTTTCGAAAGTCAATTGCAACAGGAATCACCCGCAGAGACAAGTAGTAATAAAGAAGCAGATAAATCAAAGCAACTTCCGCAAGAAACAGAAACTGCGACTCCATCGTCTATGAATTGGCTCCAGTTAAGCCATTGGGGTTATCTGGGCATACTTGGCATTCTTTTCTTTAGCTTTCTATTTCAACTGATCAAGCTCTTTGCCATCCAATATGAGCGTGATCACATCCCGGACAATGGATTTGTTCGCGTACAACATGATCGTGACATACCACCATTCTCCTTTTTCAAACTGCTGGTGATTAATCCTACGCAGTACGATGAACAAAAACTAGAGCAGATCATTAAGCACGAACGTATCCACATCAAACAGTGGCATACGCTGGATATTCTCCTGGTGGAAGTGATGTCAATGATCTGTTGGTTCAATCCCGTTATTTGGATATTCAAACGGTACGTAAAGCTTAATCTCGAGTACATAGCTGATGAGGCGGTGCTGGATACCGGTATCAATAAAAAAGCTTACCAGTATCACCTTCTGTTTACCAGTGCGAATGTCCCTAATTATCGGTTGAGCAATCTATTCAATTCTTCACCGATCAAACTTCGAATCAAAATGATGAATTCTAATAAATCATCCAACGCTGGATTACTTAAATATGCTTTCATTCTTCCTGTTGTATTGGGGCTATACATGTTCGTGCAACCTCAATTATTAGAGGGTCAATCCTTAGCGGACAATGCCTATGTCGATCCAGGGGAAAAGAAGATCGCAATAGCTTCTGATGACAATATCTACATCGTCATCAACCCGGACATTAAGCAACGTACGCTGGAGGATATCTCCAAAAAATTGGCGCAGCACGCGATCTACTTTCGAGTGAAAAACAAAAATTACAATGATGGAAAATTAAGCTCTATTCGTGTGCAAATGGAGATCCCCAATCGCTTCAAGGCAACGACAGTTGAAGAAGAGGGGGAAGATGGCTTTTTCGAGCCTATTATCTTCACGCTAGAAAATAAAGGCAGTGAACAACAGATATTTTTTGGCAAAGGCATACCAGAAAATCTTTCGGACAAAGGACGTGATGTAGTCACCAAACACCTCTTAAATGGCATGGTTATTATCCGCAAAAAAGGCGGTGTGCATATGACTGGAGCCTATAACTTCTAATGCATGATACTGTTGTGTGTAGTTGTAAAACTGCGCACAACAGTATTACAATTTAACTTTCTTCATTACAAAATTATATCCACTACGGCGTACAGCATTATCAGGTACCTGATCAGGCGCAGGAAGTCCAGGTAGACGAGTGCATACCGTAATATCCAATACAGCACTACTGTCCTTTTTCTCCCATCCCAATTTCAATTGATCCAAGTCTGTACCATAAACACTAATATAGTAAGGGGATTCCCTATCGGTCGGCAAGCTATCCAATACCTGCCCCTGCATTTCAAACCGAGATAACATAGATGGATTCTCAAGCACAACTGTCATCCAATAAGGCTGCTCTACATTTGTAATAACAGCCCCATTTCCTGTGCTATCAACTTCTAATTGCGGCGCTAGCACCTGGCCTGTATGCTCAGAAGGCACAGCCAAACGCCTAAGCGACCAAGGAACCTCTAGGTCCACCTCTTTTGCACCTTTCAACATCGCTTCATTCCCAATATTTAGTTGATCATCGCTAGTCACCCAATAGGCAAAACCTTCATCAGCATTAAAAAAGTGAAATAAATCCGAAGGTAAGGGATGATCCTCAGTAGGCTGAGATTGTAGGTGAGCGACTAGCATAGCACCAAGAAAGGTTACAAGTCCAGCAATGGGCAGCACCCTGCTTTCTTTTTTCCACCAGGAAGGAAAAGCAATCAAAGTAGCCATCACAAAGAGCGCGCAAAAAAGCACCGGCCCAGGAAGCAGGCTAAGACTAAAGGCTAAATAAATCAAGTAGGAAGCAACCGTCCAAAATCCAATCGGCAACAACATTGTACTCAAGCCAACCAGCACAGTTTCTTCTTTTTCTCCATCCTCTGTTGTGCCCCTAAACAGTAATAAAACTAAGTACAAACCCAAGAGCGGTATCGCCATAATATAAGTAGCTGTTGGAGCCATAAAATAAATGACCAAAAGCAGGATTTGTATCAAGGTTACATAGGCCACTTGCAAACCCGCCAAGCCCAGTCTTTCTCGCAATCGACTTAGCGGAAACCACAACAGCACTGTTGATATACCCACCACAGCCAGTAGGTACCACTCATGATTGTAGTATTGTCCGGCATAAAAGACCTTATAGTGAGGGTAAAGCGCATAAATCAGAGCACCTAATCCGAGAGCAGCGCCTACAGCTAAACCAATTGAAAGCAAAATGCTCAAGAAAGAGAGCACCCACTTCCCGATGCTAAGCTGCTGATTCCGAATCCAACTCATCAGTAGAAAGAACCAAAGGCTTAAGCTGAGGACCAGCAAGACGGTATCTAACCAGACCGGGTAGATAATTAGTAAGCCGAATAGATTAAAGAAGGAAGCATTTTGACTCTTAACATTTGATAAATCCTGATTAGCAAAATGGCGAGTCAAGCGAAACATATTCTCTCCGGCATGCTGGACGCTACGATAGTTAAGTCGCTGAGGGGTATCATCTGGATTATGGTAATAGGAGAAACCACCAATAAATGCATTATTTATTCCCGGCACGCCTTCATCTTTAAAGATCGTAAAATCCGAACCATTAGGCATGCGATCGTAGATCTCATAGGACATGGAATTGGCGATGGGGCGGCGGCCTACCTTGCGCAACTGTTTGACCAACCAAGCATTTCCATCTGACCACTCAAAAGAAATACTTTGCCCACTATTTCCTCGCGCCTCATAATTTAGCAATACACCAATCTCTGACAGGTCATGATTTTCCGCATAGGTTTGCGCGCCAAAAAGCGCCTGCTCCTCTCCATCAGTAACCAAAAAAATCACATCATTAGCCAGGTTTTCTGCTGCTAATAAGCGAGCTACCTCTAATATATTAGCCACAGCATGGACATCGTCTCCCGCTCCCGGAGAATTCAACACACTATCATAATGTCCCATTACCATGACCGCTTTACCACTTCCACTACCTTTTAGTCGGGCAACAATATTTTCGGGCTTAGCGAATCTCATCGAAGCAGCCCCTGGCCAGGTGTGTTGAAGATAATGCGCATGCACTTCTACCTCTAATCCCATCTGTTCAAACTGGCCGACGATGTAGTCTCGGACCTTTTCATTCGCGATTGAACCAATAAAGTGAGGCTCTGCCGCCATAATCTCAATGTGCTTCCGGGCATTCTCTGCTGAATATTGACCATCAATTGGCGAACTTACCGCAATAGGCCTTTGTGTATAAAATGCTAGAAAAGTAAAAAAGATGATGAGCGCCAGCGAGAGCAGATTTTGGGTGGTTTTCATACTAGTAGCTTAGTTAGTTTTGTTTAGGTTATCCTAAATATAGTGAAAATGGAGGCTTAGGCTAAATGATCAACCTTTGAGTTCGCTCATAGAACTATACATGAGCAAGGGCTTGCTCTAGATCTGCACATAGGTCCTCCGCATCTTCAATACCGATAGACACCCGAAACATTCCTTCTCCTGCAAATGCTCTATAAGATGCGCCCTGTGCTTCGTTAAGCCAAAAAGAAGACTCCAACAAGCTGGCCGTATCCATATAAAACAATAAACTCTTGTGATGCCCTAAAGAAACAGCATAATGAAAGACCTGTAGATGTTCTGCAAGAATTAGGGCGGCTCTTTGTCCATTTTCCACCTGAAAAGTTAGCATACCCGAGAAGTTAGTCATTTGGCGTTTAGCCAAGCCGTGTTGCGGATGACTGGGCAAACCGGGGTAAATAACTCGTTTCACCTTGGGGTGGGCCTCTAGCCATTTTGCTACAGCCAGTGCATTGGTTTCATGTGCTTTCATTCGCAGCGGAAAGGTGGCAAGTCCTCGCAAAATCAACCAAGCGTTGAAGGGGCTAATAATACCACCTAATCGCACCAGGGCGTTCTGCTGCAAAGCCAAAAGTTCCTGCTTTGGCCCTAGCAGAGCACCGCCAATCGCATCCCCATGCCCTCCTAAGAATTTAGTTAAAGAATGAAGCACAAAATCAGCGCCCAATTCAATCGGACGAGTTGCCATCGGAGTGGCAAAGGTCGAATCCACTGCTACTAGAGCCCCTACCCTTTTCGCCATTCGACTTACCTCAGCAATATCCGTCAAGCGACATAGGGGGTTACAAGGCGTTTCTAGATACACTAGACGTGTTTCTGGCTGGATAGCTTGTTCCACGGCCTGTAGATGGCTCATATCCACCCGATCGATTTTGATCCCCATTTTGGGCAATATCTCATTGGCCAACTCTGAAGCACCCGCATAGGTTACATCACTCATCACCACATGATCTCCCGATTTCAACAAGTGCAAGAATAAAGCACTAATCGCAGCCATCCCACTTCCAAACAACACACACCTTCGTGCCCCTTCCAACGTCGCCAGTTTCTTCGCCAATTGCTGTATTGTCGGATTGCCCCAACGAGTGTATACAAAGCCTGAAGCCGTGGCACCTTCTTGATCTGCAATGGAGAATTGGACACTAGGGTCGGCAGCATAGGTGGTAGACATAACAATGTTAGGAGTGGTGGCGCCGGTGGTGGGATCAGGTGTTTCTCCGGCGTGAACGGCGCGGGTTTGCCAGCCAGGAGTCTTGACTTTAGACATAGCGTTGCAATGTAGAATGTGTAATTAATAATGAATATCTAAGATAGCCTTTATAAAGCTCATTTCCCCCAGATCAAAAGGCACTGTGGCAGATATCCTAAGTTGCCAGTAAGCAAGACCTAGTAAAACTTCGAATATCTAGTTAAGGAAAATTCAACATTATTCATTTTCAATTACAACCTATTCCTTAACCTCAAAAGTATACTGTTGAGACACAGGCTCTCCATTCAGCTGGACTCCTTCAATTCTCACTTCATAAGTGCTCGGTGTGTCTGCGGTATAGAAGGACAGAACAGCCTTACCTTCAGCATTGAATTCGATATTTGGCTCCCAGTGAATGGCCGTGCGCAAGTCAGCCTTATCTTGAGCAGATCGGCTTTCTCCGTAAGAGGGTTGATAAAACTCACGAGCTTGGTGATAAGCAGGGTGTGTAAAGTTTAGAATGCCGTCTTGCACCCGTGTTCGCCAAGAGCGGGGGCCGTCCCGACGAGTGTACACTGAAATCACTGGAGGATTGATACTGATGTAATTAATCAGATCTGCGGTGAGGGTTTGGAATATATCGGCTGATACCACAATGCCGTCTACAACAAACCTTAGTGGTACAAGCACATAACCTCGAGGGGTATGCAGAAAGTAAGATAATACGCCTGTGCTTATATCTCTACGGAATCGAGTTCCAGGTTTTAGTGTACTCAGGAGAGAAAAAGCAGGGCGTTCTGGTGGAATCCAATCCATAGTATTAATATTGTATACATTAAATACTCGGGGATCTGTTCCTCGGTTTTCTCGAACAGTTACTTCTTCCAAATCGATAACCCAATCAGTATTCCGCAGAGAATCCTGCTGCATTTCACCAATGGCATAATCATTCCAGGCTTTGCTCGGGAGGATAGGGTCGATGGGAGGTAGCGCTACTATGTTAGGTTTTTCTCTTTCGACGAAATGAAAGTCAACTTGGCGTTTGCCAGTCATTTTAAGTTCCTTGTTGCTGCGCTTGGGGTTGTAGATCTCTCCTTGGATAATAAAGTCCGTACTATCAAGCTGCGGTAGATTAATGAAACTGAAATTACCTGAGGGGTCTGTCGTCATTTTGTTGGCATAAAACGCATCGCTCAATGAGCTTAACATTACATCAGCCCTAATGCGTTCTTCTTCTTTTCCTTTCTTCGTCGTATAGCCTTCTACCCGAAATCCTTGCTCAACCTGATAATCTAAACGGGGAAGCTGCTCCAAGCCAGTCCATTTAAACCTACGCCAGCCGTAAGTCATCAGCATCAGATCCAGTTGTCTCAACCCTATAGACTCTTCCAGGTAATAGGAGGCATTGGGAAGTTGACCAGCAAGATCTGCATTCAGAAGCAGCCAACTCTTGCTATTGGGAATATTGTGATCATATTTAACGATTCCCTGATCTACCACCGTAGCAGAAAGATCTGCCAACTGATTCGCTTTCAATGCCAATTGCAATTCAGCTTTTTGACGAGGAAAAAAATGAGAATAGGTTTGCTTGATCGTTAAGACCTCCTTGTTGTCGGGACTAGCGTTAAACACTAAGCGCTCTGCCACAGGCTGGCCTTGTATATTGAATAAGGTAAAATGGGCTAGCCCCTCTGGCAGTTTTGTTTTATCTAAAACCACTGACTCCTCTTCTGAAAGATCATCCACCAGGCAAAAGGTTTGCCCTCTCACATGGCCTAGTAAGAAAGCCCCATCCAACGAAAGTTGTTTACTAGCAGCTAGCTCAATATATAAACGATCTTCCCGATTATTATTCACCTTCATCACATAACCTGAGGCCATTGCCTTAGGCAAAGGAAATCGAAGGTCTTGTCCTTCGAAACTTGCTTTCACCCAATAGGTTCTGTCTACTTCCGGCTGGAGGCTAAACACCCCTATCCCTTGATGAAGGGTAGTCGTTTTCAGTAACTCTTGCTGTAAGTCATTTAACAGCTTAATTGCTAAGTTCACCGCTTTCCCTTGCCGATCTCTCACCTTAAAACTGATCTTGCTCAGTAAGCCATTGACCAAGTTTCCCCCTTCTGGGAAGAAATCAATGGATAGGGACGGAGACACTTCTCGGATCGTATCCGTCTCAGCCAATTGAATCGAATCATTCGGTGCGGTTGAAGTGGTTTGGGGAAGAAATGGGTCAAAAATGCTTACAACTTGCTGGTAAAAGAAGCTAGGATCAAAATTGCGCATGTATTGCGTATACGCTCTGACCTGGTACTGGCCAGGTAGATATCCTTTATCCAGCGGAATACTCCCTTCTAGACCTTTGGCCTGATGTAGTTGTTGGCTGACTAGCACTTCACCGGCTGGATTGATCAGTTCAACATACAACACCTGACTCCGAGTTTGTGACAGGTGTGTAAAAGCATCCACCAAGTATCCCTTGTAGTGGATCATCTCCCGATTGCTGTAGTAAGGTTTATTCAGATGAAGAAAAACCTTTTCCTGAGGAAGTGTATCAAGATACTTAGCTAGTTGGTCATTAATAGACAGAGCCATGGCTGGATCTTCTGCCATGGCATCAAAGGAGAAATCGAAATCTAGCGGCATTAACTCCCCTACCCGTTGGGCTGTCCAATGTCCGTATTCCTCGATGTCTTGTGGATTCAAAATCTCCCCGGAGCGGCTAATGAGAATTTTTCCACTCTTAGATCGTAGCATAGAGCTAGCTCGCCTTCGCAGGCGGAAAGGCAAAGACCAAATGGGAGCACGCGTTGTCAATCTAGGATCAGTCACCACTAAATAGTCTTCAATCATCAAAGTATCCACCCAGGCCCCTTTATTCAGTTGTAGGTCATCCACAGACACCCTTGCATAATCCAACTGTTTAGCCACTTCATTCAAGTGAGCTTCTCCTATAACAAAGGTCTTATGATTTCGTTGCGGAGCATCCTGATTCAGCCAACGAAAAAAGTGTTCCTTCCCGTTTCTAAAGGCCCTACTTCTAGCCTTATTAATTCTTCTACTCGTCTTCTTCTCAATAGCTTCCTGGAAAAAGACTTTACCTGCGTAACGTACATCTCCTAGTGTATCTATTAGAAAAGTGTCGAGGTAGAAACGCAGGCGATATCCCAGTGATTTATTCGCTACATCTATGTAATCCATGGCTTCGGCCTTTAAACCCTCCTCATCTTCACTAAAAAGTAAAACTTTGGGATTCTGAATCTTGACCTTATTTCGAATATTCAATGGGCCTAGAAACGCGTATTCGAATTGCTTCATCCACTGTGCTCGTTTCTCCGACGCACTCGATTTAACCACCACCTCATCAATAGCTAAGGTTTGGGGTTGTAAATAGAGTGTTGTAGGAATAGCATCCCCCGGTTTTATGATGAGGCTTTTTAGTTCATAGTTGAGATGGCTAACCACCAACTCAACTTGGCCAAGGCCCTGTATATCCAGATTAACCCATCCTTTCTCATCACTGCTACTCCCAATCGAAGTACTAGCTATAAACACGAAGGCATCATTTACTGGCTCTTGTGTCTCTTGATCCAGAAGTTGTAATTGTAATGACTGAGCCATCAGGCTACTAGAAGAACATAGCAACAACCCAAGTAATAGCTTTATTTTCCATTTCATACCAATCCGAAATTGCAGGAGATACGACACTCAGAAGAGTATCCTATCTCTTTCTTGTCTGTGAACTGATTTAAAGATAAAAGGAATGCTTAGGTTGAGGGAAAGTCTGAATAATAATTTTCGTTAGCTAAGCGATAGATCTCCAGATCCGTGTCTGCTGGCTGTTCATGAGCAGTGCTTCTTTGAAACTGAAATTTCCGTAGCAGCCGAATAGAAGCAATATTTGCTCTACTTACCTCAGCATCAATCCAATCTAATTGTAAGGTTCGAAACCCATAGGTTAAAACTAGTGGAATAGCCTCTGTCATGATCCCGTTCCCCTGAAAGGAAGGAAGTAGTTCATAACCAATCTCTGCTCTTTGATCAACACGAGAAAAATTCCATAGACAAATGGTACCTGCAAAACCCTCTTTTTGGAAATGGATACCCCAAATAATCCATTGCCCCTCAGCTACCCCTCTTTGCATCTTTTGCAAGTAGGAGTCTGCCTCCTCTCTTTCAATCATCAATGGGCGATCCAGGTATTTGGTTACCTCTGGGCTAGATCGTAACGCATAAATCTTTGGCAGGTCACCCGTAGTAAAAGATCTAAGTCGCAGTCGGTTGGAGGATAGTACGGGAAAAGGATTGAAGTTATAGGTCTGCATAGGTCAAGCTGTTAAAATAAATTACTCACCTTCTTTGACAAATCTCGTGGAAAATCAAAAAATGAGATGAAAAAGTGATCTTAGGAAGTGTTGCATTTCATTTTTGAGTGTCTTCGAACACGAGATTTGTCGAAGAACCATTACTCAAAGGCCTCTAAAGTCTGTAAAGCCTCAGTTTTTGCTTCTACTCCCTCTTCTTGAATTTCCCCTTGCTCCTCCTCTTCTCCTCCTTTCTTTGGCCAGATGTGAAAACCTCCTTTATTAAAATTATCAATCTGCCAATTGCCCCAAATGCCATTTTCATCTACATGACCATTGTAGGAAACAGTATGAGAAGTATAAGATTTCGTCATCATGCAGGTTAAGGCTTTAGTATCATAGGTACCTTTCCAGCTAAAAGCCCCAACTTCGTCGCTTCCTCCTCCCGTAATTATTCCGTTCTGGAAATTTAAAAAACACTTCATCTCACCGGGCGGCAAAATATTGTAAGGATACTTATAAAAGCCTTCCCAGTCGCCACTAGGGAAAAGCGGATGCATTTCTTCGGATTGACCTTTTTTACTTTCCATCAGCTAGGGTTGAATACTTGAGTCTAGAAACAGCAGCTCCCGCTAATCTTGATTTGAAAAACGGGAGCTGTTCCTTTCCTTACAACCGAAGGAAACAATCAAAAGTTTCGATCGATCCTATACGAATCGGTATCCTTCTTTAGCTAGTGGCAGTGAACGTACCCGAGTGCCCGTAGCCGCAGCAATTGCATTGACCAAGGCTGGAGCTGCCGGCGGAGTGCCCGGTTCTCCTACTCCGCCAGGATATTCGTCTAAATCCATAATATGTACTTCCACCATTGGCGAAACATTCATGCGAACCATATCATATTGAGGGAAGTTATATTGCTCTACCTGACCTTCGTTCCAAGTAATCTCGCCGTAAAGGGCTGCGGATAAACCGAAAACAATGCCGCCCTGCATTTGGGCTTCAATCGTATTTGGATTGACATGCTGACCACAATCAATCGCACAGTAGTACTTATCGATGGAGAATTCTTTTTCTCCGATCATAGTGATTTCCGCCACCTCCCCTACAATCGAGCCAAAGGATTTATGCAAAGCAATTCCTCTAAACTTATTTTCTGGAAGTGGAGTCTTCCAGTTACTCATCTCCGCTACTTTCTCGAGCACTGCCTTGAAACGGGGATGAGCGTCTAGTTTAGCTTTACGGAATTCAAAAGGATCTTGCCCGGCTGCCTCTGCGCATTCATCCATAAAGCATTCTGTAAAGAAGGCATTCTGAGAGCTTCCGACACTTCTCCAAAAGCCCACTTCTATCGGTAGATCCAATTGCCCAAAGGCCACACGACGGCTATTCATATCGTATGGTAAGTGCATCGCCCCTTCAGTTGTAGCCTCGTCATCTTCCGGCTTCACGGCCATGGAAGGCATCAGTCGAGTCATCGAACTATGGCTCACAGACTGTAATGCAATCATATTGTCCCAAGCCTCAATTTCTCCTTTATCGTTCACTGCCGCTTTGAACTGACTGGCCACCGCCGGTCGATACATGTCATTACGCATATCTTCTTCACGTGTAAATACCGTCTGGATGGGCGTTCCTGGCATTTCCTTAGCGACTGCAGCTGCTTTTTTGACAAAATCGGGCTCTCCGCGTCGCCCAAAGCCACCACCTAGATAGGTTGTATTGACAATAATCTTATCCTTATCAATATCACAGACTTCATTCACCGCATTTCTCACCACAAATGAGGCTTGGTGCCCCACCCATACTTGAGCTTGATCCTCTTCTATTAGTACGGTACAGTTCAGCGGCTCCATCGTGGCGTGAGCAAGATAAGGTACATCGTATCGTGCCTCAATCGTTTTACCACCAGACGTCAGAGCAGCTTCCACATCGCCTTCTTTTTCAGGTGTTGCGATGGGTTCAGCAGCGAGAATATCCGTCAATTGCTTATTGATACTTTCAGAAGAGATTGAAGTATTCCCCCCATCATCCTCTGTCAAGTTCAATGCCAGCGCAGCATTTTTAGCTCTCCAGGTATTATCAGCAACCACAGCAGCTCCAAAATCCGTCAAAATGACCTTCTTCACCCCTTTCATCCCTTCGATGTCGGATTGGTTGTTGATGGCCGTAATCTTACCTCCGATCGTAGAAGGGTGACGCATCGCGGCATACAGCATATTCTTCAAACGAACATCTAAGCCAAACTCAGCACCGCCGGTCACCTTTTCAGGGATATCCAATCGCTGCACAGGCTTACGGATCTTCGTCCACTCTTCTTTCTTCTTCAGCTCTGGCAGGTCTTTGATCTTCACTTCTGCAGCAGCTTCTGCCAACTCCCCGTATGAAAGCCGCTCATTTTTCTCATTAATGATATAGCCCTTTTCAGCTTTTAAGGTAGCGGCAGAAACACCCCATTGCTTTGCCGCAGCCGTCTTCAACATTTCACGAGCCGTAGCCCCTGCATAGCGCATATTGTTGAAACCATCCGGGATAGAAGTACTTCCCCCTGTTCCAACAATGCCGATATAAGAATATACCTTCTCCATGAGAGAGTATCCTTTAAAGGCATTTGGCTCCTGCTGCGTCAACATGAATGTGTTGGCATAAGGTCGATCCGGTTGAGGATGCACTACCTTTATGCTATTCATATCTATTTCTAATTCCTCGGCAATGAGTTGTGGTAAGGAGGTATAAACCCCTTGGCCCATTTCCGCACGAGGAACAGCTAAGGTTACGGTATTATCCGGAGCGATTGTAATCCAGGCGTTCATAGAAACGCCTTCGCCCATGCCAATACCCGAATACTTCTTAATGGCTTTATTGACATGCATCATTCCTCCCACACCAACCACCAATCCGGTTCCTGCCAAGCCTCCAGTAATGAGAAAAGCCCGGCGAGTCCATTTTTTCCGTTTACTATTTTCTTTTGTCATTATTGGATCTTTATAAACTGCTTAATAATGAATTTTCTCCTGCTCTCAATTTGGCAGCTGATTTGATCGCTGCACGAACACGCTGATAAGTACCACAGCGACAGATATTCGTCATGGCATTATCGATATCTTCATCGGAAGGATCTGGGTTTTGATCCAGCAGTGCTTCTGCAGCTATGATCATCCCTGACTGGCAATACCCACACTGAGGAACTTGCTGCTCAATCCATGCTCTTTGAACAGCAGACAACTGATTCTCCCCATTGGACACGCCCTCTATGGTCTTAATTGTTTTACCTGCCGCCGCCGCAACCGGCAAGATGCAAGTTCTAGTAGCTACTCCATCCAGCATTACTGAACAGGCTCCACAAGCAGAAACACCACATCCATATTTAGTCCCGGTCAGATTGAGTTCATCTCGAAGTACCCATAGCAATGGCATGGTCTCTTCAACATCAACATTGACCGTTTTTCCGTTAATATTCAATTCCATATTTATAGATTTAATTGATCGTATAGCCTAAGGGCAAACAAAACTGTGTCGGATAAAAGTCCAAATGGATAGTAGAAAATCAGTGAATCTCTTAGGGAACCCGTAAGTAGTCACAGATGTTCATCTAACAGCGGGAAAAGTCTCGTAATCAAGGGAGGCTACCTAATTAGTTGGGGCTTACCTCAACTCTTTTATTCATTACAGCAAACCACAGGGGTGGTACAAAAGACATCAAGATAGCAACCGGATACCCCATCGGTAATTGTGGGCTCTCTTCAAAATGTCGTAGGACTTGATACTTCCTTGTTGCTTTAAAGTGATGATCCGAATGACGAGTCAATTCATATAGGAAGATTCGTCCAAGTTCATGATCCGAATTCCAGGAGTGTTCGGGTTTTACTGGTTCATATCGACCAGACGGTAATTTTTTACGTCGTAGACCATAATGTTCTATGTAGTTGACACTCTCGAGCATCAAAAAACCTACCACCGCAATCGCCACGGCATACCCCAGCATGTTCCACCCTAAAAACAGGCCAATACTCAGTAAGTAAGCCAATTGTATCAGTTGATATCGCAACATTTCATTTTGCCAATTGAATGCAGATTTCCTCGCTTGGGCAAGACGCGTATTTTCCAGTTTCCATGCATTCAGGTATCCTCCAATTACTGACCGAAACCAAAAAGTATAAATCATTTCTCCTCGCCGCGCCGAAGCAGGATCTTCATCCGTAGCTACATTCTTGTGATGGCCTCGATTGTGTTCGATAAAGAAATGCATATACAAAGCTGAGAGTAAAAGGAATTTCGACAGAAATTGTTCAAGTTTATTGGTTCGATGCCCCAATTCATGTCCAACATTAATGCCGATTGCCCCTACCACCAAACCTACATTCAACGTCATGCATATCAGCTCATAGGTTTCAAATGATCTTGCTCCCAACAAGTAAAAGTAGTACGCTACTAGTCCCCAAAGTATTGGAATATTCAGGTACAATAAAGTGTCAAAAAAACGAGTACTAAGTTTGTTAGATTCTTGTTCTTCGGTGAGGTTTTCAGATGTTCCTGGTAAAAAGGTTTCTAGAATGGGTACAGCAACAAATCCGACGTAAACACTTCCCAAAGACCACCAACCTCCATAGTACAATCCAACATATCCGGCCAGTGGTGCAAGGTAAGCGATCAAGTACTTGCTATCCTTCCACATAATCAGTCTTTTTAGGTTCCATTTTTTTGCAAATAGCTGCTTGTAATATACAGAAACAATAGCAATTACGTACATTTGCACGCGTTCAAAAATGCCTAAAGGCCCGCCTTTATTCATTTTCGATAAACAATAGCCAAAACGCGACTGTTAATTGCATGTTTGTAGATCAGAAAACATATTAAAAAGATGGACCACAACTTTTATTCATTGAGTGTAAAAAGCGTGCAGAATGAAACCGAGGACACGGTCACACTCACTTTTGATATACCTGCAGATCTAAAAGATACTTTTCAGTATACACAAGGGCAATACCTTACACTAAGGTTTAATTTGAATGGGCAGGAAGTACGTAGATCTTATTCTATGTGTAGTAGTCCGGTCGACCCCGATATTTCGGTAAGCGTGAAAAAAGTAGAGGGAGGATTGGTATCTACCCATATCAATAGTAATGTCAAAGGAGGAGACGTCATTGAAGTGATGCCTCCCGACGGACGCTTTTTTACTCCTCTAGCAGAAGAAAATAAAAAAACATACTACTTGTTTGGCGCGGGCAGTGGTATTACGCCTTTGATGTCAATCATGCGAACCATCGTCGAAAAAGAACCTAAGAGTACTATTTATTTACTCTACGGCAACCGGAGTGAGGAGAGTATTATTTATAGAGAATCTTTAGGTCAGTTGGAAAAACGCTATGCCGGGCAGATAGCCATTACTCATATCTTGAGTCAACCTAAGCGCCAAAAAAGCAAAGGTGTGCTAGGACTCTTGTCAAAAGGCAGCTTGTCTTGGCAAGGGCTAGTGGGGCGAATAGACGCCCAACAGGTAGCCGCTTTCCTATCTAAAAACCCAACCACAGCCAAGGAGGCGGAATATTTCATTTGTGGACCAGGGGAAATGATCGATGTGGTTGAAAACACTTTGTCCAATAGAGGAATTGATAAACAAAACATCCACACGGAACGATTTACGACAGTGCAACCCAAAGAGGAAAACAAGGTTAAGGGAACTGATGGAGCTCACTTAATCGTACATCTTAACGGGCAAAAGATCGAAACCAGTGTTCCCGGAAAGAAAACGGTGCTTGATGTCTTATTAGATGCCAAACATGACCCTCCTTATTCCTGTACATCTGGGGCTTGCTCCACCTGTATGGCGAAAGTCGTCAAAGGTTCAGTAAAAATGGATGTATGCTATGCGTTAGACGATGATGAAATTGCAGATGGCTATATCCTTACCTGTCAGGCACACCCAACCAGTGACGAATTAGAGGTTACCTTCGACGTATAAAGATCTATCCCCTTGTGCCCTCTTGAAGGTTTTCTGGGTAGCACAAGGGGAAAAATCCTTTCCTAAAAGACGGCTGTCTTTTTCCATAATTGTTAAGCAATAGCTAATTTAGCTAGCCTGCACAACTAGTGTATCCCTGGAAATGTATCCTTTTTGAGCTTTCTGCGTCTCAATAAAGCCTCAAGACCTTTAAATCATCAGCTTATGAAAAGGTACATACTTGTCTCATGTCTTCTATTCTCCTTTTTTGCTGCAACAAGCGCGCAGACAGATCCGGTCAATTTGGGTTCTTTCATTAATACTGCTTATGAAGAAACAGCTCCCTTGGTAAGCCCAGATGGGAAGACGCTTTATTTTGTAAGAGAAGGAGACCCTAAGAATAATGGACGCGCTGATGAGGCAGATATTTGGATGAGTATGCAGCTACCGAATGGCAGCTGGGGAAGAGCCGTCAATGCAGGGGCTCCTCTAAACAACCGTTTTGCTAACCGAGTCGTAGGAATCGTACCCAATGGTCATCAGCTTTATCTAATCAATACCTATCGACAAAATACATCCCAACTAGCCCATAGTAAGCGGGATGGGCGAATTTGGGGCTTCCCAAAGAAAGTCAGTATTGATAGCATTACTGCTGCAACCAGCAACATAGATTTTCACCTCAACAGTTGGGGAAACATTATGCTTATCTCTATGGCCAGAAAAGACGCGATGGGAAAACGAGATTTGTATGTTAGCGTCAAAAAACTAGATGGCAGCTGGTCAAGGCCAAAACATATGGGGAATGTCCTTAACAGTAAGGGGGATGAAGGTTATGTCTTTCTGGCATTGGATGGCAAAACGCTGTACTTCTCCTCCAACGGGCATCAAGGGTTGGGAGGCATGGACCTATTCATGAGTAAACGCCTCGATGAAACCTGGTCGAACTGGTCTGTCCCTCAGAACCTTGGCACTGCTATAAATGATAAGAGCAACAATCAATATATTTCTATAGCCGCAGAAGGGAAAAAAGCCTATATAGCTTCCCAGAATGATGAGCAAAAAGGAGATCTTTTTGAGGTGGAACTTGCAGAGCAATTTCGTCCTGAACCCGTAGTATTAGTGCATGGGAGATTGGTGAAAATGGGAGATGATCTCACCCAGGTCCTCGACGGCCCACAGGAGGTGATCAATCTCAATGCCCCCCAAGCTAGTAGCCCTTTAGAACAAAGAGGACAACGATTCCAGTTGATCGTGCCATACGGAGAGGAAGTTAATCTTCATGCCCAAGTCGATGGATACTACCCTGTTAGTCCCTCTCTCGCCTACGGTATAGATAACGAACAAAAATCCTTGGATTATGATAGTCGCAACCTATTAGGGTCCAGCAATTTCAGCTCGAATTATTACCAAAGAGAAGATGAAATCAAAGCTCTTAGCCTACAGTTGAACAACCTTAATGAAGAACTTACCGAGCATACAAAAAGACGAATACAACACCAGGAAACGCTCTCAGAGGAGCAATCCTACACCCAAAGTATTTTGTCTCAAACAGATCCAACCTTATTAGCCTTAAAGAAGAAATATTTATCAGAACTTAGTGGTAAGGTTGACACGGTACCCCCGAAAAGTCGGGCTAAGAGCACTAGCTCAGATAAGAACTTGGAGGAATTGAAGAAACGCTTTCGTGCCCATTACAATACCGATAAAACAGGTTCATCCCAAAGGAGTCAAGAGAAATATAGAAACAGCAAGGCAGACGATAAATTCAAACGTATCAAAGACTCCATTGCACTTAGCCTTAAAACAGCACTACAACCACGAGTTCAGGAGAACCTTAAGAAGGAATGGGAGGATGACATGCGCAAGGAAGTAGTGGAAGAAGTAGACCTTCCTAGCAAAAAACATTTATCCGAAGAAAGCCAAGAGTGGGAGAAACACCTCAAAAACAACCTCAAAGGAAAAGACATAACCCCAAGAGGAGTACCTGCGCCAAGTCAAAAAGCCGACTGGGAAAGGCAATTGGAGCTAGAAATAAAAACCGTTCTAAAACCAGATGTTGAAGCTGGACTCCGCCATAACATGGAGGATGATGTAAAAGACGCACTTAGGGAAGAAGCTACCTATTTTGCTAAAAAGAAGAGGGCTGAAGAAGTCGATGCTGCTCTACAACAACGTATCCTAGAACAAATCAAAGAAGAAGAACGACAAACGGAACGCAGGAGTGATATTCCCGCCTCTTATGAAGACCGGGTCAGGCCTTTGTCTCCACCTACTTATAGGGAAGTAGAACAAGATCTGCTTTTAGTGCCTGCTACCATCGGCCAAGTCATTACTTTATATCAAATACAGTTTAACCCCAACACTGCTCAATTCAAATCCAAGGCTTATACGGAATTGGAACGTGTAGTTTTATTCTTGCAAGAAAACGGCAGCATCAAGGTAGAAATTTCTGGGCATACCAATGGTTGGTTAAGTCACTCTCAATCTATGCAACTTTCTAGACAGAGAGCTCAAGCTGTCGCCGACTACTTGACTTCTCATGGTATCGCCGAAGGGCGAGTTACACATAAGGGATATGGCAAGATCAAGCCCCTGGGGTCGAATGACACCTTGGAAGGTCGAAGAAAGAATCAGAGAATTGAATTGAAAATTCTCAAATAACGCTTCCGTTAATATCAACTAAATCCTTCCAGGGACATATTTGCTTGCTTGTTGGCCTATGTCATTCTAGGAATCCATCGAATTTTCCTCCTTTTATAGGGGCGGCTAGGCATATTTGATTATTTTACTACAAAGTTGTCTAAAGTAAAATTTCACGCCTCACTTTAGTGGGCAATAAAAGACAAAGGCCTAGTACAAAAACGATGGAAAACCAACCAATTCAACAAGGTAAAAAGACCGTGCTGATGCTCGGTTGCTTTGATACCAAAGCTGAAGATTTCAACTATTTACATTCCTGTCTTTCGCAATTGGGTGTTCAAATCCTATCTATGAACACCGGCATTTTTGCTTCCAACACTAACTTTCACATCGACCTCCCTGCTGCAACTGTTGCGCAGGAAGCCAATACTAGCATTGACGAATTGAAGGCCAAAAATGATCGGGGTCATGTCGTTGAAAAAATGGGAAAAGGAGCCGCTCGCTTGATCTCTCAACTATTAGCACGGGATAAAATTCAAGCTGCTATAGGAATGGGTGGTGGCGGCGGAACCTATATTGCTCTAGCAGCCATGCAGGCTATTCCCATTGGGATTCCTAAGTTATGTTTGAGTACCGTAGCTATCAAGGATTTATCTCGTCAAGTTGGTGCTAAAGACATCACACTGATGCCCTCCATCGTAGATGTTGCAGGTTTAAATAAAATTAGCAAAGTCTTAATCAGTCAAGCTGCTGGCGCAATCTCTGGAATGCTAAATGCCCCCTTGGGCGAACATCAAGAAGCAAAAGGAACAATAGCGGTAAGTATGTTCGGCAATACTACAGCTTGTGTAGAAGAATGCACTAGGCTGTTGAAAGCAAAAGGCTATGATGTCTTGGCTTTTCATGCTGTGGGTATAGGAGGAAAAACCATGGAAAGCCTAATACGCGAAGGCTTTTTTGACGGGGTACTAGATTTGACAACTACTGAATTAGCCGATGACCTTTGCGATGGTATATGCAGTGCTGGCCCCGACCGACTAACTGCTGCAACAGAGCTGGGAATTCCACAGGTAATTGCCCCTGGCTGTCTCGATATGGTAAATTATGGCCATCTAGATACTGTTCCCAAACGTTTCCAGTCTCGCCAATTGTATAGTTGGGCTCCGGATGTCACCCTCATGCGAACAGATGAAGAAGAGAATCGTACCCTTGGCCGATCATTAGCGCAGAAGGTCAACAAAACCTCAGGGAAAGCCGCGATGTTGATCCCACTCAAAGGCATTTCTATTGTCAGTAGCGAAGGAGGTGTTTTTCACTCTCCAGCCACCGATGAGGTCTTATTCAACACCATCCGTTCGGAACTTCGAGCAGATATCCCCCTTGTCGAAATGGAGGTTGACATCAACGACAAGACTTTTGCACTAAAGGCAGTCAATTTGCTGTTAAATATGCTAGGTGAAACTCCATAGCCCTGGTACATCATCAGTCCTAAAACACAATTAATCTTATTGATACAATTCGAAAATTCACAACTATGCCAAATCCTTGGACAGGGAAAGGGAATCCCTATACGAAACAAGAAGTAAGAGACCGATTACAAGCTACCCTCGATAAAAACAAAGCCATTATCGTAGCTGGAGCAGGCACTGGGATCAGCGCCAAATTTATTGAAAAAGGGGGCGCAGATCTAATTATTATTTACAATTCTGGACGATTTCGGATGTCTGGACATGGGTCTACTGCCGGATTGATGGCTTATGGAGATGCCAACGCTGTAGCAATGGAAATCGGTGAATTTGAAGTACTACCTGTAGTAGAAGAAATTCCAGTTATCTGTGGTGTACATGGTAGTGACCCTAGGAGAAGGATGTGGCATTTCCTTTTACAAGTAAAGGACATGGGCTTTTCCGGTGTAAACAATTTCCCTACCCATTCCATTGTTGATGGGAAATTCCGGAATATCCTAGAAGAAACAGGCATGAGCTTTCAAAAGGAAGTGGAAATGATTCGTCTATCCACCAAAATGGACTTATTCTCTATTGTTTACGTAGCTACAGCTGAAGAGGCCGTACAAATGGCACATGCCGGGGCCGATGCCGTGATTGCTCATGTAGGTACCACCGTTGGAGGATCTATTGGAGTAGTTGATGCTACTTGTACCATGGATGATGCCATCGAACGCACCCAAGCCATCATCGATGCCGTGAAAATCGCAAACCCTGACACCTTCTTCCTCACCCATGGTGGGCCAATCAACACGCCAGAGGATGTCCGAGTTATCTTGAGCAAAACCGATGCGCATGGGTTTGTCGGGGCCTCCTCCATCGAACGCATGGGAGTTGAACAATCTTTAACAGACTTGACGAAAGCCTTTAAATCAATAACTCTAAACCGAAAATAGATCTCCAATACAGCTAGCGCACAAACCAACTAAAGAATAGCATTTTATCATTGGATAAAAAGTAGTGCTATCTACCTTACCAAAATAAACAGAACATGAAATTCCAACTTATCAAGCAAGGGATTCTGTTAGGTATTATTGTCTCAATGACTGCCTGCAAAACGGAAAAAGCGCCCCTCCCTGAATTAAGCTATTTTGGCGAAGAACCTAGGGTTCAAAATCCATTGAGCCCTGAAGATTCGGAGAAACATATTCAATTGCCTGATGGCTTTACCACAACTCTTTTCGCTGCTGAACCTGACATCATAAATCCAATTGCCTTTGCATGGGATGAACGAGGTCGATTATGGGTGGTTCAATCCCAAGACTATCCTCACGAACTAGCCAATGATGTGGGTGGTGATCGAATTACTATATGTGAAGACACTGATGGCGATGGGAAAGCTGATAAATTCACAGATTTTGCGACTGAACAAAGCCTGAGTACTGGAATTGTGATCGTAAAAGGGGGCGCAATAGTAGCACAAGCACCAGAAATGGTATTTCTCCAGGATGAAGATGGGGACGATAAAATGGATAAGCGCACCGTGCTATTTGATGGCTTTGGCACCTGGGATACTCATGCCGGCCCAGCCAACCTCAAATATGGCTATGATAATATGATATGGGGATCAGTGGGTTACTCTGGGTTCGAAAATGAATTCAATGAAAAGTCTGTAAACTTTACTCGCGGCGTATATCGGTTTGAAAGAACCGGGCAATCCTTCGAGCCTATTGGCCAGTTTAACAATAACACTTGGGGATTGGGAATAACCGAAGACTTTAAAATCTTCGGTTCCACAGCAAACAATAACCACTGTTGCTATGTTGGGATTCCACTGCGACACTATGATTACCTAAGTTCACTCCCATCTTGGGCTATCAACGCAGATTTTATCCAGGGTCACTATGAAATAACTCCTGTAGATACGGTGCCCCTTCAACAGGTTGATGTTCGTGGAGGCTATACAGCAGCAGCAGGAGCTAATTTTTATACTGCCGAAAACTATCCAGCTAAGTATCAAAATCAAATGTATGTCAATGCACCTACGGGGCACTTGGTGCACATCGCCAAGATCGTAGAAGATGGTGCAGGTTATAAAGAAGTAGATGGAGGAAACATCTTTGCTAGTACTGATGCCTGGACGGCTCCAGTATATACAGAAACCGGACCAGATGGAAACTTATGGGTCGCAGATTGGTACAACCCGGTTATCCAACACAATCCGGATAAACGAGGAATGGACAACCAAATATGGAATGCAGATAAAGGAGAAGGAAATGCACACTTAAACCCGCTACGAGATAAAAAACATGGCAGAATCTATGTCATCAAACACAAAAGTGGCAAGGCATCTAAGATTAAGTCACTCGATTCAGCAGACAATCAGGGCTTGCTAAAAGGCCTACAGAGTTCCAATATGTTTTGGCGAACGACCGCCCAACGCCTCATCGTAGAAAACCAGATCACAGAACTAATTCCAGATCTTGGGCAGCTAGCACTTAAGGACTCCCGGGGAGCCAGTCATGCTTTATGGGCCCTGGCTGGATTAGGCGTGATGGAAGGTGGAGTCCCCGAAGCGGGCGATGTATTAGAAAAAGCATTAGGAGCCCAAACTGAGGGCTTAGTTCGATCAGCCTTGGCTTTACTTCCAGAAACAAGGGAAGGAAGTGACTTACTGGTACAGTCTTCTTTATTAGACCACAAAAACCTCCATCTGAGGCTAGCAGCTATTTTGAAGGCTACAGAATTACCTGAAACAGAAGCTCTTTCTCAAGCCTTAAAAGCTAGTCAAGACGACGCCATTAATCAAAATGATAAATGGTTGACGGCCGCGATCAAAATCTACTTTAGAGAACAAAACCTAGAAACGATTGACCCTGATCACGTAGTCATGATTATCCCTTCAGCTGAGGAATCACCAGCAGAATGGTCTTACACTACTGACGATCCAGGTAAAGATTGGTATGCCACAAATTTTGATGCCTCTGCCTGGAAAAAAGGAACTTCTGTGTTCGGAACAGCAGATCTCACGCCAGACATCCGAACCACCTGGTCGACTAGTGACATCTGGCTGCGGCGAGAAATCACCCTCGATCAAACTTTTGACAAACCCATTCTGAAGGTTTTACACGATGAAAAATATGAGGTTTATGTCAACGGTGAATTATTATTCGCCAATACCGGTTGGGGCAGGAAATACAAGCACATTGGATTGCCAGCGGAAAAAGCTAATCTTTTTAAATCCGGTAAGAACACCATTGCAGTCTACTGCCACAATGAAAGCGGGAACCAGTTTATCGATATTGGAATAGGTCAAATAGGTAAAATCACAGTGGATCGGACTCTTAGTCTGAAAACAGTTCCCCAGGAAATGGCTTACGACAAAAAGACACTGCATGCAATGGCTGGAGAACAGATTGAGATTAGTCTTGAGAATATAGATGAGATGCCACACAATTTGGTACTCATAGAATCCGGGAGTCTGGATGCCTTTGGCCAGTTGGTGGATAAATTTCTGGAAACCCCAGCAGCAGCGGAAATGGAATATGTTCCCGACTCTCGCTATGTCTTGGGCGCAACGGAAATGCTAGACCCAGGAGAAAAAGGCAGCATTCGCTTAAAAGTACCTGATAAGCCAGGTGAGTATCCATTCATTTGCACCTTCCCAGGCCATTGGAGAATGATGCAAGGCGTACTAATAGTCAGCCCAAGAGGTTCTTACCTTTCAGCTGACCCAGCGGCACTACAAATTGCGGCTATGGGAGGAGGAGGATCTCATGAATTCTTAAAGTTTTTCGCAGTGGCTGATGGCAAAATCATGCACCAAAATGGAGCAAATACTTTCAACTATACGGAAAGTCCCAGACAATTAGAAAAGCTATTGGATCAAGCAGATATTCTGGTTATTTCTAACAATAAAGCTTTTGAAGCCTCTACCAAGGAAGCCATCTTCTCCAAAGTAAACCAAGGTATGCCCATGATGATATACCACCCAAGTACTTGGTACAATTGGAAAGACTGGCCAGAATACAATAAAGAACTGGTTAGTGGAGGATCTCAATCCCACGAAAAACTCCAGGAATTCGAAGTCAAAGTTGTAAAACCTAATCACCCCATCATGAAGGGCGTTCCTTCTTCTTTTCGGATTACGGATGAACTCTATCGCTGGGAGGAAGACCCTCAGGGGCCTGGTATAGAGGTGCTCGCCATCGGTCGTGGTTTGGAATCTGGCGAAGAATTCCCGGTGGTTTGGACGGTCAAACATAACAAGGCCAAGATCATTTGCAATACACTAGGCCATGATGAAGATGCGCATGGTTTGGCCCCTTATCAGACGATTCTAAATAACAGCCTGAATTGGCTAAAGAAAAACATCCAGAAAAGAGTAGTGAATTAATACATCCAGAAACACCCGGAGTTTGCATGAGAACCAGCAAGCTCCGGGTATTCTCTCCTACCCTTTTGCTAAAGCTGCAGCAATCTGATCCAAATGTGCCTGGTTGTGCCATACAATCTTATCAAATTCGTCCTTTAGGCTTCGCAGACCTGTAGCACTATGTACAAATTGCTTATCCCTTGCCCCTTCATAGTGTTGTTTTGCCAAATATATTACCGCCTCCCTAGTAGCTTTATAAATAGCCTTATTTACTGACAAAGGGAAGGTGTGATAATCTAAGCCTACCGCCCAACGGTCCTGATCAAAAGCCCAGATGACTTGATTGGGGTTTGAAATGGTTCGACGAACCCGGTCATACAGTACGGTATCGGCATCAGTGATATGGTGTAACAACTGACGAATAGTCCATTTCCCTGATGCATAGACTTTTTCTAGCTGCTCTTCAGTAAGGTCAAAATAGGCTAAGGTTTGTTGTCGGGTACGCTGTAGGTCTTCAATGATTTCCATAGACTTGGTAAGTTAAGTTTTAATAAAAATAGTACGATGAAAGGAAACTTAAGTAGTGTGACAATAGATAAAGGACTAATTTGTACCTTCCTGCCTACAATTGGCTAAGCTTAGCATCGGTTCTTGAACTGAAGCATGACCATGGCCTTTTTTGTCTATCACTTAGAACTTGCCCTTATGAAAATTACTGCCGTGAAGGTATGGAAGGAGAATTTGGAATTAACTCGCCCTTATACCATCGCCTACAGAACCATTGATAAAGTCGAGAATATTTTTGTCACCATTGAAGGCGCGAATGGAATGAAAGGAATTGGTGCAGCTTCTCCTGCAGTCTACGTAACAGGAGAGGTACTAGAAGATAGTCTGCGATTATTGCAGTCGGAGTTGCCTGCCTGCTGCGAAGGTCAGGATATTCGACACCTATCCGCCCTCTTGAGGTCTGTACAGACGAAACTAGCTGGGCATCCGGCTGCATTAGCTGCTGCCGACATTGCCCTATATGACCTCTTCACTCAATTCCTAGATGTTCCGCTGGTCAAATATCTAGGTCAATGCCATAAAGGCTTGGCTACCTCCGTGACGATTGGAATCATGACCGTAGAAGAAAGCCTGGAAGCTGCCCAAGATTGGTTGGGTCAAGGCTTTAAGATTCTAAAAGTAAAAACAGGCAATGATGTGGATAGAGATATCGAGGTCATCAAGAAACTTCGGGAGCGATTTGGGCAAGACTTCGGTATTCGCGTGGATGCCAACCAGGGTTATGATCTAGCGGCATTGACAAGATACTTGGAGGGCGTAAGTAGTGACAATTTGGAATTCGTGGAGCAACCCTTGCCAAGAGGAAAGTTTTCTGAACTGCAAAAGGCTTCAGCTGCTATTCGTCAGCAGTGCGCAGCAGATGAAGATCTACATGACCCCAAGGATGCCATTCCTTTATTGGCAGCTCCTATGCCCTATGGAATATTTAATATAAAACTCATGAAGTGTGGAGGCATTCAACCTGCCCTATCCATTGCCGATATGGCTCATTATAGTGGGCGACATCTAATGTGGGGGTGCAATGATGAGAGCATCGTCAGTATCACAGCAGCGCTCCACGCCGCCTTAGCTTGTCCTGCAACCCGATATATCGACTTAGATGGAAGCCTTGATTTGGCTCGAGATGTAGTAGCAGAAGGCTTCGTCCTGAAAGATGGAATCATGTATCCTAATGACAAACCTGGTCTTGGCGTTGTCCAATTATAAACTCACGGTTCTTAGGCAAATCTCGTGTATAGAGACACTCAAAAATGAAATTCAACGCTTCACTGACAGTAAACGTCAGTGATACTTATTCATCTCATTTTATGACTGTCCTCAGGATTTGCCTAAGAAGGAAACTCACAAACTCATGGAAAAAAGTTCTGCTTTAGTTTTCACTGATGGCCTCTTAGACACCGCTTTTGCCAAGACTTGTCATGGTCTGCTAAGGGGCAGCGATCGATTTGCTGTGATGGCAGTTATTGACCCTAAATTCGCAGGCCAGGACGCTGGTGATATTATGGATGGTCACGCATTAGGTGTACCGATCTTTGCAAGCGTTGATGAGTTCATGAATCAGACAAGTGTAAAACCTGCTTTCGGGGTCGTAGGTGTAGCCACACCAGGCGGCTACCTTCCAGATGGCCTACGCAATAATATTTCTAAGGCCATTGGTCATCATCTATCCATCGTAAATGGCTTACACACCTTTCTACAGGATGACCCAGAACTCAGCAACAAAGCTCAGGAAAATGGGGTCGAACTCTTGGATATCCGGAAACCTCGCCCTAGAAATGAGTTGCAATTCTGGAATGGGTCCATTTACCAGGTGAAGGCTCCTCGGATTGCTGTCATGGGTATGGATTGTGCAATTGGCAAACGGACTACTTGTCGGTTCCTCATGGAGATGTGTCAAGAAAATGGCGTGAAAGCAGAAATGATCTATACGGGTCAAACAGGATGGATGCAAGGCTATCCACATGGCTTTATCTTTGACTCTACGCTTAATGACTTTATCAGTGGTGAGCTGGAAAGGGCCATTGTCAATTGTGACAACGACAACCAACCAGATGTAATCCTCTTAGAAGGGCAATCAGCTTTACGCAACCCAACTGGACCCTGCGGAAGTGAATTTTTGCTCTCGGGAGACGCTAAGGGAGTCATTCTCCAACACGCACCTGGCCGGGAATGTTATGAAGGGACGGAGGAGATCGGTTGTCAAATTCCCGATATTCAAACAGAAATAGATCTGGTCAAACTCTATGGCTCTGAGGTTTTAGCCATTACGCTAAATGAAGAACATCAGACCGAAGAGCAGATGCAGTCTCACCAAGCCGCACTAGAAGCCCGACTAGGTTTACCTGTGGTCCGACCACTCAAAGAAGGGGTCAAAAGGCTACTCCCTATCATCAATTCTTACATTGCTAAACACAGGGTGTAAGTACTTTACCCTATGCATTATCGGATGATATAAAAGGGCTTACACTATAATGGGAGCTTGAAAGATCGTATATTCGCAGTGAAATTGAGAAATTAGGAAACTAAAGTGAGTCCGCCCATTTTGGAAAATCCGTTGACAACTACATCCATCTCTATAGAAAGAGAAGAGATACTACACGATTTTTATATTTGTTCCGTCAGTCGAGAAATCAGTCTTTTTATTCGAAAAGATGTGTTGACGGGACGAGCTAAATTCGGTGTCTCAGACGATGGCAAAGAATTAGTTCAAATTGCCATGGCTAAAGTATTTCACAAAGGAGACTTTCGATCGGACTATTACCGAGGTCATACTTTGTTACTTGCTTTGGACATTTGCAATATTGAAGATCTATTTGCTCAGTTATATGCTGATGGCAATAATGATCCCTTCTCCGGTGGAAGGCAAATGAATAATCATCACGCCACCCCCTTCATCAACTCGCAAGGAAAGTACCTTCCTCATAAAGATTACTTCAATTTATCCTCTGATATATCTACCACAGCTGGGCAAATGGCTCGTGGTGTAGGCCTAGCTTTTGCTTCTAAGAAATATCGCGAAAGTGAAGAGTTAAAGAACTCTCCGCTTTCGAACCAAGGTTCTGAGGTGTGCTTCTGTAATATTGGAGATGCCAGTACTTCTGAGGGAGCCTTCTGGGAAACGATTAATGCGATTGGTGTCATGCAGGTGCCTTTGGCCATCACGATTATGGATGATGGATATGGTATTTCTGTTCCCAAGGCTATCCAAACGACGAAGGAAAGCGTGTCGGAAGTATTACAGGGATTCCAACAAAGCGGGCAAAGTAATGGTATCGACATCTATCAAGTAAAAGGATGGGATTACATTGACCTGATAGAGACTTACCAAGAGAGTATTGATAAAACACGTAAGACTCATATTGGAGCCCTCATTCATGTTGATGAACTAACCCAACCCCAAGGGCATTCGACTTCTGGCTCTCACGAAAGATATAAATCCAAGAAACGATTGAATTGGGAAGCAGAATTTGATTGCATCCAAAAATTCAAGGAATGGATTTTGGAAAATGACATTGCTACTGAAGAGGAGCTGGAGGGGATTCGCCAATTGGCCAAGAAGCAAGTACGCGAGGCACGCGACAAAGCTTGGAAAGCTTATTCCGGGCCCATTTCAAACAAATATAAAGAGCTAGATCAGTTGTTTTTAGCCATCAAAGCTAAAGAAGGTGATAATGCTCGACTTGAGGGAATCTACCAAGAATTCAAACACTTGGTCAACCCTTTCCGTGCGGAATTGGTCCGTTGTGTGAGACGAGTCCTGTATGCGACGCGAGGCAAGGCCTATCCTGAAATTGCTCAGCTGAAGGCTTTCATCGCTGAAGTGAAGGACATCATGCACGATCGCTATCACACCCATCTGTATAGCGAAACTGAAGATTCTGCTTTAAAAGTCCCAGCTATCCCACCGGTCTATGGAACCGATGCTCCGCTGAAAAGCGGACACGAAATACTCAATTTAAACTTCGATAGCCTTTTTAGAAAATATGATAACCTCTTCGCTTTTGGAGAAGATGTAGGAAAGATCGGTGATGTCAATCAAGCCTTTGCTGGCTTGCAGGAAAAACACGGAGTAAAACGGATCTTTGATACGGGTATTCGGGAGTGGACAATTGTTGGACAAGCCTTGGGAATGGCCATGAGAGGCCTTCGCCCCATTGCAGAGATACAGTACCTTGATTATCTGATTTATGGGTTTTCTCCCTTAACAGATGATGTAGCCACGTTGCGCTGGCGAAGTAATAATCAGCAGGCCGCCCCGCTTATTATTCGGACTCGTGGTCACCGCCTGGAAGGTGTTTGGCACTCTGGCTCTCCTATGAGCGTCTTATTGGGTGGATTGAGAGGGATGTACATCCTGGTTCCTCGCAATATGACAAAGGCGGCAGGTATGTATAATACCATGCTACAGTCTGATGACCCTTGTGTTCTAGTGGAATGCCTGAATGCATATCGATTAAAAGAACGTCTACCTGAAAACATTGGAGAATTCACCATCCCACTTGGGGTGCCCGATGTAGTGCGTAGCGGGGAAGATATAACCATCGTAACCTATGGTGCATGTGTTCGCATTGCGGAAGCTGCCTGTAAACAGTTGGAACAAGATGGTATATCCGCGGAATTAATCGATGTACAAACCTTGATACCCTTCGACCTTAACCATAGCATTGTTGAGTCTTTGAAAAAGACAAATCGGATCTTGTTCTTGGATGAAGATGTTCCAGGAGGAGCAACGGCCTACATGATGCAAGAGGTACTGGAAAAACAAAAGGGCTATCAATATCTGGATTCTCCCCCGACTACTTTGTCAGCAAGGGAGCATCGTCCGCCGTATGGTACAGATGGAGATTACTTCTCAAAACCCAATGCGGAAGACATCTACAACACAGCCTTCCACATCGTGCATGAAGCTGAACCCGGTCGCTTTAGTGAAGACGAATAAGCGGCTCTTGATCTTGATTCGAGATACACCTTACCAACAATAGTTTACATTTTCATATGAAGAAAGTACTTTTTTCTTTACTGGCATTTGCTTGTCTGAATAGCTGTGCAGATACTGCCGCCCTCGATGAATCATTGCAAAAGATTGCCACGCTGGAAGCCGAACTCGCTGAAGTTAAAAACCAGCTAGAACAAGCTGGTCCAACGGATTTAGGGTTTGTTCATAATGTTTATTTCTGGTTGAAGGATGGGATCACAACGGAAGAGGAGAAAGCCTTTTTAGAAGGCTTAGCTAGTTTGAAGGAGATTGATTCCATCGGCCAATTCTACTATGGTCCTCCAGCAGGAACACCAAGAGAGGTCGTGGATAATTCCTATGACTATGCCTTATCTATTCATTTTAAAGATAAAGCTGCACAGGATGCTTACCAAGTAGCTCCTATTCACATCGCATTTGTAGAGAATCTAGCTAACCTTTGGACAAAAGTTCAGGTCTATGATAACACGCTAATGGGAGATTAGATATCATTTTCCATAGCCTAATTGCTTGAGTAATTGATCCATGTGGGATTTGCTCAGCGGGATTTCAAATTTCCTGCGATTTGGCATATTTGCCCCCTCCTCGCTTAACAGCAGGTAGAATCAAATATGCACCAATGACGTGGATCTGAGATAGTAGGTGAGTAGAAATTATTGGATATAAATTACACAAGTAGAGCGATTTGGCAGCCTCAATGCCGCCAAATCGCTTTTTATTTCCTGTTAGTCGGAAGAACAGAAATACCCAATTGAAGTTGGTCCAAGGTTTTCGCATCTTTCGCCAACCCCAGCATAAATCCGCCACCACCAGCACCACAAAGCTTTAACTGGAAGTCTTTTGAGATGAGTCCCTGTTCCCAGAGTGGAGCTATCGAAGCAGGTATCATTCGCCGAAAATGCTCAAATTGAAATTGGCTTATTTCTTGAAAGGCTTGCTGCAAGCTGATCCGATCTGCCTGCAAAAATGCGGTAATGGCCGCCTCATTCGCTGGGAGTAATTGTGACTCCATTGCCGATCTGAAGGAAGGGCGTTCATACATGCTGAGAAAGTTAGCGACATGAGGAGCAGTTCTTCTGGACTGTTGGGTATCTATCAAAAACAAAGGCGCATCATCATGCGTAATGCTTATTTCCGCAACTATGGGTGATTGATCTCTTTGCAATACCAGAGGACAATCCATATAACAAACCAATGGATCTACACCAGAACTGGATTGGTGAAAAAAGCTCTCCATCCTTGCAAGCGTAAGTTGTAAGTCATTAACCTCACTCAAGTTGTCACCGGTAATGGTTTTCCTTGCATATCGTTTGTATACCGCAGCACATAAAGCCCCCGAGCTACCCAAACCATAGCCTGTCGGAATATTAGAATCAAAAAACAGGCCTTTCTTCAAATCTGCCTCAAAAGTCTCATAATCCACCACCTCTGCCAAGACTGACTTTGCTTTAATGTAAGTAAGAAAGTCGGGTAAAGATTGCTGCAAACGCCCATCCTCAGGGCCCCATTGCCAACTACCATGGAAACCAGCATAAGGGGTAGCCAATGCACGTGCCCCTTTGATGACAATATGCTCCCCGAACAGCAATAATTTGGATGAAAAGGTTTCCATAATAAATCTACACCTTGCCTAATAATAGATCACTGTAGGAGTAGGACACTAGGTCCTCCGCAGGTATCTGGAATAACTGCAAGTAATAATTGCATTGTTCTTGCAGCTTTTCCTCCCCTATCGTTCCGTCTTTATCAATGGCTTCTATTTCAACAAAGGTTCCAAGGTCCTGTACCTTATCTAGGTGAAATTTCACATTATCGATGAAGTAGATTTCTCGCATCTTATCTACTACTACCAGTTTATCCAGGGCGGCTTCCAAGACTTCCTTTAGATTAGCGGTAGTGGGTGACTGATACAGCAGCACTTCCGACTTCTTGGGTCCTGCCTGATCCGATCGTGAGTAATGAATCAGCGCATTTTCTATATTGCCTTCCCTCAATTTCAGACGACCGCGCGCTACCTTAAAGTACGTATCCACCTGATGATCTACTCCAACAAAGCGGGCAACCTGGTTTTCCAATAATCGACGTACTGTTTTAATCTGGGAACTGCGGGCTTTGATTTCTACATTTAATGGCATCTTACATGGGTTTAGAGCTTTTTAAATCGGGGCTAAAAATAGGAGTTCTTTGACAAATTCCGTGTTTGCTGACATTCAAACTAAAATTCAACGCTTTACTGACAGTAATAGTTGGAGGCGCATTCATTTCACCTGATGGCTATCCAGGATATTTGCTCAAAAGTAAAATAGTCTTTTCAGGAGGGATCAAAACCTAGGAGAGGTCGATTATAAAATCTTCATCTTACCTAAAACAGGAAAAGCCCCAAGAGCGAACTCTCGAGGCTTTTCTATCTTTTGAAGACGGTCAGTAATTACTTGTTGTCTTCGTCTTCTTTCAATTGTTCTCTCAAAGCAGAGAAAGCATCTAGATCCCCAAGGGTGTTTTTCTCGATACTAGACTGCTGCTTTTTAACAGCCTGACGTGTCTGCTGACGTTGCTCTTGTCTTTCTTTCTTCACAGTCTCATCAGCTTCGCGACGGATGTCGTCTAAGTAACGTAGGTGAGAAACAAGGATTCTCTTATCGTCTCTGTTAAATTCAATTACTTTAACAGTTAGTACCTCTTCTGGATCTGCTAGCGTACCGTCCTCTTTCTTCACGTGCTTAATTGGAGCGAATGCTTCCAATCCGTAAGGCAATTGAACAATCGCACCTCTGTCATCTCTACGCAACACGGTAGCTTCGTGGTAGGAACCAACAGGGAATACATTTTCGAAAGTATCCCATGGGTTTTCTTCCAATTGCTTGTGTCCTAGAGAAAGTTTGCGGTTTGACTTATCAATATCTAGAATAACGATATCGATCTCTTCGCCTACTTTAGTGAATTCAGATGGATGTGAGTAACGCTTAGTCCAAGAAAGATCAGAGATGTGTACCATACCACCGATTCCTTCTTTCAATTCCACGAATACACCATAAGGCGTTAGGTTTTTCACCTCCCCTTTGTGGTGGCTTTCTAGTGGGAATTGCTCTTCGATTGTATCCCATGGATCCGCAGCTAGCTGCTTGATACTTAGAGACATTTTGCGATCCTCGCGGTCGATAGTAACCACTTTTGCTTCATACTCTTGTCCCAACTTGAAGAATTCGCGAGCGTTGATAGGTTGGTTGCTCCAAGTTACCTCAGAAACGTGAACCAATCCTTCTACACCAGGCTGAATCTCCAAGAATGCACCGTAGTCCTCGATGTTCACTACTTTACCTTTCACAACAGAGCTCTCTTTGATCTCAGCATTAAGCACTTCCCATGGATGTGGTTGCAACTGTTTTAGACCCAAAGAAATTCTCTTCTTGTTCTCATCGAAGTCAAGTACAACGACATTGATCTTCTGGTTAAGCTGAAGTATTTCACTTGGGTGGCTAATACGTCCCCAAGAAATGTCAGTGATGTAAAGTAGACCGTCAACACCACCCAGATCCAAGAATGCACCGAAGTCAGTAATGTTTTTAACCAATCCTTCAAGTACTTGTCCTTTCTCTAGGCTAGCAATGATCGCTTCACGCTGCTCTGCTAGATCGCTTTCGATCAAAGCTTTATGAGATACAACGGCGTTTTTGATCACCTCGTTGATCTTCACTACTTTGAACTCCATGCGTTTTCCAACGTATGAATCATAATCGATGATCGGCTTAATGTCGATCTGCGAACCAGGTAAGAAGGTTTCCAAACCGCCACAATCAGCGATCAATCCACCTTTTGTCTTACTGATAACTGTTCCTTCGATAATGGTTCCATTGGTATACGAGTCTACGATATTCTCCCAGGCACGCAATAATTTTGCTTTGCGACGGGAAAGCACCAATTGGCCTCTCATGTCCTCTTGCTGCTCAACGTAAACCTCAACGCTATCTCCTACCTTCAGATCCGGCGTATCGCGGAATTCTGACATAGGTACCAATCCATCAGACTTGTAGTTGATATCCAAAACGATATCACCATCTTGAATGCTACTGACTTTACCAGAAACAATTTCATTTTCCAGTACAGAAGTCAAAGTAGCTTCATACTGCTTAAGGTAATCTGCCTTTTCTTGATCACTGTAAGAAGAGCTTTGGCTCTTGGTTAATGACCAGTCAAAATCGTCATGACTCTCACCTGTCAAACCAGGATAGCTGTCTGCTGACATAGTGATCACAACAGGTGCTGCTGGCGCCTCTTCAGTAGTTTCTGCCTCTTCAGCTGTTTCTTCCGTAGCGGCTTCTTTAGCAGCTTCCACCACTTCTTCAGTAGCCGCTGCTACTTCCTCTTTTGCTTCTGCTACAGTTTCTTCCACTGCTGCTTCAACAGTCTCCGCAACTTCTTTGGCTTCCTCTTTAACCTCTGCTACTGCTTCTTCAGCAACTTCCACTACTTCTTCGACAGTTTCTTTAACTTCCTCTTTAGCCTCTTCTACTACTTCTTCGGCAGCCTCCGCAACTTCTTCAGTAGCCGCTGCTACCTCCTCTGTTGCTTCTGCTACGGTTTCTTCCACTGTTTCAGCTACCTCTTCGGCAACTTCCTCAGCAGCTTCTACTGCTTCTTCGGCAGCATTTTCAACCTGTGCTTCCGCTTCAGGTTGTGCTTCGGGCGTCTCTTGTTCTTGCCCTTCGTTTTCTAAATCTTTTTCATCTAGCATTGAAAGAATGCTTTTTGTGCCATGTACATGGCGGGTTAAGTAATATTTTTAGCGGCGCGAAGATACGCGTAATATATGGTATAGCCAAACAAAACTCCAGCTAAATAAAACTTAACCCAGCCTCGATTCAACTCTCTGTTAAAGAACTGGTTGCACTTTTATTTTGAACTTAAAAAACTTCAATTCGGAAGAGAACAAAAACTTTCCGTTGGTTCGGCTACAATTCTTACCCAGCGCAGACAAACCAAGTAGTTTTAGTCCATACCTTTGTACATATCTATATGATCCTAGTTTATCTAGGTCCTATTGCTACACGAATTCACTCGGATCTATACTATGACCACCAGCATAACATACCAAGGACACAACATCTATTATGATGTACAAGGGCAAGGAGAAGCGCTACTATTTGTCCACGGCTGGCCGACCAATTCAAAACTATGGGCCGCTCAGGTAGACGCTTTTAAACACAATTTCAAAGTCATTACCTTTGATTGGTTAGGTTTTGGCAAGTCAGATAAGCCGAAGGACTATCAGTATACCTTCACTAGAAAGAAGGAAATCCTCGATGGCTTGATAAAGGCCTTAGTTGAAGATCACAAACAGGTCACTATTATAGCGCATGATATAGGCGGACCGCCAAGCATTCTTTGGACTTTCGAAAACCAAACCAGAGTCAAAAAGTTAATTCTGCTAAATACCCTAACCTCAGCCTACACTACCTGGTTTGAGAAAATTAGCCATCCGCTATTCATTCTTCCTTTTACGAAAGAAGTTTTAGTAAGCGATTTTGGCCTCAAACGCTTTTTAAATACGTTCACTGTAAGCTCCTCCAAATTGATAAAAGAACACATAACAAATGTCGTAAGACACCATAAAGAAATGGATCGCTCCACTAGATTGAGAACCGTATTGGAGCCCCTGAAAGAAGGCAGAGCTAATGAATTGCTAACTATTAACGACAAACTAGTGCAAATAGCCCTTGATAAATACTTGATCATCGCGAAGAGGGATCCTCTATTATATGAGCATATGAAGAGGTTTAAAGACAAAAATCCGGACACCCCATCATTCCTCCTTCAGAAGTGCAGTCATTTCATCCCTATCGACCAACCTAAGCAATTGAATGAAATCTTGCTCACGATATTGAATCCGGGAAACTAATTTGGCTAAGTCTTACCTTCCATCAACGCGTCAATCATTCTTCAAACTAATCTTAGGTTGAAGAAACCAGCCTCAATCCGTCAAGTTGACTAATCTCTTATTGCTCGCCGACCACCTATCCATATGGGGTTCTAACAAATGGTTTACTAGTAAACACCTACACAATAGTGAAAATTCTTATTTTTAGGCATAGCAAACCCAATTGCCTAATTTCTAATATATAAGGTAATACCAACATGAGCGAAGAAAGACCTTGGTTAAAGAACTACCCAAATGGCGTTCCCGCCAATATTGATGCCGATTGCTACCCCAATCTGGTATCCATGTTTGAAGAGACTTTCAAGAAACACAGTAACCTTCCCGCTTTTACCTGCCGGGGCAAGACCTTGACCTTTGGGCAAATAGATACTTATTCACGGCAATTTGGCGCCTACCTCAATTCCCGTGGCATTGAGCCAGGTGATCGAATCGCTTTAATGATGCCCAATCTCTTGCAATATCCGATTGCGCTTTTCGGTGCACTTAGAGCAGGTGTAGTAGTTGTTAATACAAATCCATTGTATACACCAAGAGAGATGCTGCATCAATTCAATGATGCAGGTGTGAAGGCGGTGGTGATCTCCGAATTGTTTGCAGCCAATCTGCAAAAAATCTTAGGAGACACTGAGATCAAAACTGTTATTACTACTTCTGTAGGAGAGTTATTAGGTGCTGTGAAGGGAGCTATGGTTGACTTTGTGGTAAGAAAAGTGAAACGGATGGTTCCAAAGTTCGAAATTGCCAATACCGTCAGTTTCTCCGAAGCGCTGAAGCAGGGTAAGAAGTTTACTCTACCGGATCATCAAGGCGGGCCAGATGATGTAATCTTATTGCAATATACTGGAGGAACGACTGGTGTCGCCAAGGGAGCGATGTTGACGAATAGAAACCTTGTGGCGAATATGCAGCAAAACCAAGCCTGGATGCAACCCTTCCTTAAGGAAACGGAAGAAGTTGCCATTTGCCCGCTGCCAATGTATCACATTTTTGCTTTTACGGTGAATTGCCTCGTGCTATTTAGTATAGGTACCCACAATATACTGATCACCAACCCGAGAGACCTTGGTTCTCTAGTAGACACTTTCAAGAAGTACCCGATTACCTTAATGACTGGTGTAAATACGCTCTTCAATGCACTGGTCAACAATAAAGACTTCAAAGCGCTTGATTTCAGTAGCCTGAAGGTTAGCGTTGGAGGTGGGATGGCGGTTCAAAAAGCCGTAGCGGAAGAATGGCAACGCGTGACCGGTTGTTTCTTATCGGAAGGCTATGGTATGACCGAGGCTTCCCCTGTGGTTTCAACCAATCCATTGGATGGGACCGGACGGTTAGGGACTATAGGTGTTCCTATCCCCTCTACGGATGTACGCATCGTAGATGAGGCAGGAGCAATACAAGGGCCAGGTGGAGTTGGAGAGATTCAGGTAAAAGGGCCTCAGGTAATGAAAGGCTATTACAATCGGCCTGATGCAACAACCGAAACGATCATCGATGGTTGGTTGTGCACCGGAGATATTGGAACGATGTCAGAAGATGGTTTTTTCAGAATTGTGGACCGTAAGAAGGATATGATTCTGGTTTCAGGCTTCAATGTATTCCCCAATGAAGTAGAAGATGTAATTGCCGGTCACCCCAAAGTAATGGAAGTAGCGGCTATTGGCGTTCCACATGATAAATCAGGAGAAGTGGTGAAGGTTTTCGTGGTGAAAAAGGATAAATCCTTAGATCAGAGCGAACTCATAGAATTTTGTAGAGAAAATCTGACCGGGTATAAAGTTCCCAAGATAGTAGAGTTCAGAAAAGATCTTCCTAAAACTAATATCGGCAAGATTCTACGAAAAGAATTGAGAAAAGAAGAGGAAGCAAAATCTGCTGAATAAATACGCTAGCGATACTGATGACTACCCCTCCTAGTATCAGATCATATGGGGCAGCTTGCTCCATATGATCTCACACCAACAACCCACCTAAATAAACCAAACAGAAGTTAAGGCACAATTCTCCAATTAGCACTCCAGTCAACATATACTGCACTGGCATCTTGGCCAATCCCGCTACATAACAAATCAAGTCAGTTGGTATCAATGGAAACATTGACCATAGCGTAATCACCATGGTGGACCTTCGACTGCCCAACATGGTTCTCAATTGATTGACTCGATTTGGATATCTCTCGGTAATTTTATGACTAAAGGCTAGCTCACCGGAATTATAATATACAAGGCTAGCTGACAGCATTACCCCTAACATAGAGATAAACAAGACAAAAGCAGGCGAATGTGGAAAAAGGAAGGCTCCCCCTAACACGAAGGGAGTGCTAGGCAACAAGAATACCCCCCGAAGGATTGTGATAATGATATAGGCCAACCAAATATTAAGGCTGCACCATTCTATCCAAGCCTGCATAGTAGTAGCATTATACATACCAGGGTTGATTAAATAAGCAACCATTAGACTTACAATCAATAGACCCCAGATTAGATAAACTGCTTTTTTCATAAGATTTGTGCGTACGATTTGATTTCGTCAACAAACCTATTCGCTCTTCATCTAAAGCTGAAATATTTGTGATGAGTAGCCTTTTGCTTTATTCATAAAATGGGACAAGCGTTAGTAAAAGCCTTTATCCCACTTTGGCTTACTTTTATCCCTATTTGAAGGTCGTTCAACAACTTCTTTGCATGAAGTCTAATATATCCCTAATATTGAGGGATGATATTACCTAAAAAATATCTGCGCTTCTTGCTCATCCCAGGCTTGACCTTGCTGTTTTTCGGTAGCGGGATGAACATTTTGTCTATAGGAGTGGAACTGACCGGTGTCTTACTCGTAACACTTTCTTTCTTCACAGTTGCATATAAACCCGCTCGTTGGATAACAAAAAGGACAAGACTGATAAAATATATTCCATTCTGGTTGAAAAGTGAATGGAAAGTACTATCTGTTCTACTTGGTGCGATTTTCTTGATTGGCGCCTTGGAGTCTGCTGAGCATTATCCGACTCTCAGTCTTGTGTTCATTGAGCTTTTGATCTTCATTTTACTATTCCGTTTTTTCCAACACTATCTCCAAAAGAAAGGTATTGATACCAGTGGACAATCCATTTTGTACAATTACTCCTTTTGGTATCTAAACATAAGTATAGCCATTCTTCTCCTGGTATTGATCGCTGATGACATGGAGCTAGAGGCCACTACTTTAGCCGTGGGATATTTCTTCGTCCTCCTCATCTTGGGAATCGGTTGGGTAATTCGCCAATTTCAGGAACTCGTCAAACTCAAGAACGAGAAGAGCAAAACGGAGCTCTTGCACCTAAAAAGTCAGGTAAATCCGCATTTCTTTTTCAATATGTTGAATAACTTATATGGTTGGGTGGGGAAGGATCAGAAAACGGCGCAAACACTTATATTGAAACTTTCGGATATGATGCGCTATAGCATCTATGAAGGGCAAGCAGATGTTGTAAAATTAGAAGATGAGGTAGCTTACCTGAAGAACTATATCAGCTTGCATAAAATGCGGTACCATAAGACTATTGATGTACGCTTTAAAGTGGACTTTGAGGCAGAAACGCATAAGGTCATGCCCTTGCTATTTATCATTTTAATAGAAAACGCCTTTAAGCATGGGGTCGAAAATCTACGCGAAAACGCCTACGTCGATATCGAACTCTATACTCGAGGGAAACGCATCTATTTTACCGTAGAAAACAATTTTGACGATATGGAACTGCCTGGAGGTTCTGGAATTGGCCTGCAAAACCTCAAGAGAAGGCTAGAACTGGCTTATCCTAAATCACATCATCTCTCCTTTAGTATCACGGAAAACATCTACAAAGCTAACCTAAGACTTCAATCTCTATGATCCGATACCTTATCATCGATGACGAATTCATGGCACATGAGATCATCAAGGGCTATTGCGACCTCCTACCTAGCCTACAGCTGATGAAAAACTGTTATGATGCCTTGGAAGCCTTCGAGTATTTAAAAGAAAATTCCGTCGACCTCATCTTTCTAGATCTTAATATGCCGAAGTTGAAAGGATTTGAATTCTTACGTGTTTTGGCGGCCCCACCAAAAGTCATAGTGACTACTGCCTATGCGGAGTTCGCCTTAGAAGGGTACGAACTTGATATCACCGACTACTTGCTAAAGCCCTTTAGTTTCGAGCGTTTCCTGAAGGCTGTCAATAAAGCCGTAGGCAGCATCCCTCCTGCTAATTCATCTATCACTAGCTCTAGCCCTGTCGCTCCTCCCACCGAAAAACGGATATTCCTACACAGCAATAAAAAGTATACACAGATCATTATTGATCATATCCAATACCTGGAGGCTGCTGGTAATTACTGCAAAGTCTTTACAGCTTCAGAAATGATCATGACACGGGGAAAGATCTCCGACCTCTTGACTAGCTTATCTGAAACCGATTTCCTGCAAGTACACAAATCCTATGCAGTCGCAGTAAAGCACATCAAAACGGTGGAGGGTAATCGAATCTATATTGGCGAGCACCGAATCCCAATTGGGAAGCACTATAAGGCAAACGTCAATGCATTACTACGATCCTGATGTTAACTGGTCTGCTTTGGTCCAGCAATCTAGAATAGTTTTTAAAATAACAAAGATGGCTTCTCGCCCCTCTTTCGTTATTACTGTCTCTTCTTCCTCATCTTCTTCTTCCACTAAGGCATCTTCTATGAATGCTAATAGATCCTCTTGTGCATATTGGTCAAAAAACACATCCAGTTTATCGCGAAAGCTTCTCTTTTTTTGGGCCTGTAAAAGTTCCCAGTTTTTTTCTTCCTTTGCGGTAAAAGTATCCGCAGAAATGGCAGGTAGCTCTCCTGGGTCTGCCTCCTCAATAGCCTTCCAAATCACCAGAATGAGATACAGCATATACTCCTTCTCTCCTTGGGTGAATATTTTCAACTCCTCATTAAACAAATAGGCCAATACCACAGGTTGCTCCTCCCGTAACTGCTCCACGGCTTCTTCATAAGCTCCGGTAGAACCTTCTAAAGAAAGAGCAACCTGATCAATAAGCTTTTCTGACACAAATTCCATACACGTACTTTACATTTAGGCTGCAAAGCTCGTGAATTTCAGCTTAAAAAAACCTTCTCCGATGATTTTTGTGGTGTGTTGCTTTCGTAGACTCGCGGCCAAAGTAAGTTGGGCTTTCCCCTAAAAGACTAACTCAAAACACATAAATTGTCAGAGAATCAAAAAGTTGCTGGCCTGTCTAGGAATTTGGGGGAGGTGATTGCCAAAGAATGTTCATCACCATCCACTTGCCATCTAACTTGACCATGTGCATGTAATCAACCCCCCATACAGCCGTGACCTTGGCCGTAGCCGTTTTATCCAATACTTCAAAAACCGTGACCTCCTTGACGGAGCTTTCATTGGCACGTGATCCATCCTTATTCCATCGCTTTGTTAGTTTCATCAATTGCTCAAAGGTCATGTCCGAAGCTCCTGAATACGTATCTACCTTTTTATTAAACCAATACCCCCGTTTCCGAAGTTCTGGATGAATGCTGCGAACAATATAAGAGGTGTCCGCTTTGTACAGGCCGTCCAAGTAGTCCATAGCAGCATTGTGAACAGCTTTTTCATCTTCAGACATCACGTCTCCAGATAAGCTCGCTTTGACCACCGAGTACGAACTATCTGTCGGCGTACATGCCCACAATAAGCTTAGGCATAAAACATACACGATCGGGCTAAATTTCTTCATGTCGAGTAATTTATTTAGTAATGAATAAATGATTTTTTCTTTCCAAGTAGGAATACCAATTTATGAGCACATCATGGTTATGTGGAAACAGAGAGATAAGGATAAGAGCTGATTTTCAATTTATTGGTTCTAAGCTGCGGAGCTAGCTGAAGTCTTCTTGAATAAAACCTTGTTTTTCGATTTTGACGAACCCTCCCCTTCGTTAGATGAACGAAATGCCATTCTTGGTGTATAGAAAGATAATTTATCTCTCAAGTCATTTCTAATCATGAGACACCTCTTCTTACTCATAATCCTACTCACTGTCCAGAATTGGGGGCATACGCAAGTAATCCAACAACATATCGAGCCTAAAGAAGGGCTCCTTCAATTGGCGCCAAATATCAGTGTACCCTATGAGAATGCAGGCTATACCGTAGTGCTACCGGACGATAAAACAGCCAAAGGATTAATTGTTTTCTTCAATTCAGATCGAGATACGATTAACAAGATATTTCATCATGCTATACCCCATGGTATTGCCGTAGCTTATGTCACCACAGGCAATCGATTTGAATTCTTTTTTGAGGAAGATCGGATGCAACAGATAGAGAATTACCTCCATCAGATCATTACCCAATATAACATTCCCAAACAAAATCTGCTGTTCTGTGGAATGTCTCTAGCTGGCACACGCGCCTTGAAACAAGCCATTTTTGCCAAACAAGACAAGGCCCGCTATCAACTGCCTCCGCGAGCCATTGCAGCCTGTGATTCCCCGATCGACTTCATTCGCTTCTGGCAAGCGCTGGAACGCGCCAAGCAACTTAATCACAGTCCAATCGCTGTCAATGAAGCGACTTGGGTTACCGCCTATATGGAGAAAAACCTGGGCGGCACCCCAAAAGATCAAACAGCGAAGTATCTAGCTTTTTCGCCCTTTTCCTTTTCCAATCTGCAAGTAGGAAATGAAGACAACTTAAAAGATATAGCTGTCCGCGCTTATACCGAACCAGATGTCCAGTGGTGGATGAAAAATAGAGGTAAAAGTTACTACGGGATGAATGCCATCGATGCAGCGGCCATGATCAACGCCCTCCAATTGTTAGGGAATAAAGAAGCTGAACTGGTACTAACAGATGATAGCGGTTATCGGCCAGATGGTACTCGACATCCTCACTCCTGGAGTATAGTCGACGAGAAAGAATTAGTTGAATGGTTTGTTCAATTGTTGGAATAACGCACAGCAGCCAACCCATTTTCTCCACACATGGGGGAATCCAGAATCATCCGCGCACCTAATTGCTCGATGACTTGGGATTGATCCCATTGTAACACCAACCAATCATCATAGCGCACCACCTGTCCACTCAGTTTGACAGCTTGCCCTACTACCGGCAATACCTCCTGGTTGACAGCTTCTCCATCACCCCCCTTTACCAATAAATAAGCAGTACTGCCATCCGCCAATTTGGTCTTTAAAATCGGCGGAATTCCACCAGCAATACAGAGTGAAGCACAAGAACGATGCACTTTACCCTCACCTGGCTTCATCACCCCAAAGTAACATTTAGGGTCTGCAATTTCTCCGGTAAAAGTATAGCCAGGCAATCTTTCAATATTTCGTCTTATCGGTTGAGCCTGCTCTACCTGCAAAACAGATGCTGCGCCTTTGGTCAGCTCCAAGAGTGTTTTACCATCATGATAGATCAGTGTGCCTTCTAGTGTTAACCGTTTCCCATCTAGCTGCACTTTTTTCTCAGCAGCAGCCAAATCCAAGGTAGCTTCGGCCCCATGCTTACCAAAGCCGATCAATAGGATACTTTGAACCACAGGTTTCCCCGCTATATCATTTCCCTGTACCACTTGCAAAAGTGGAACGGGATTAGTAGTCAAAACCCCACTCACAACAGAAGGTTTTCCCAATTCAAAAGTCGCTGTATTAAAATCATTTTGCCCCTTCACGAAGACAAAAGCAGCCAGGATAGCTAACGTGCCTACGCCCAAGAGGAAAAGCCTAATCTTGCGCCAATGCCCATCTGGCATTTTCGGTAAATATCCAACATAGAAATCCTGATTAGACATACTTGTTCCTTTTAGTAGTATCAAAATGGTTCTTCGACAAATCTAGTGTTTGAAGACACACAAAAATGAAATGCAACGCTTCCTACGGTCGCTTTTACCTCTCATTTTATGAGTGTCCACGAGATTTGTTGAAGAAGGATCAAAATCAACGCACAGGTATAACGCCATCCTGGTTGCCTTAGCCTCCAACATTGATCGTAGCTGGCGGTCGACTAGTTCCTTCTGGATGTGGTTTTGGATTTACATACACCTTGCCCTGCTCCACTCGAACATCATAGGTTTTCACCTTCTCCGTAAAAGGTGGTGGTGATTGGCCGTTTTCTGGTAAGTATTGATAGCCATGCCATGGGCAAGTAATACACCCATCCACAATCTTACCTTCTCCAAGTGGACCATTTTGATGTTTACATACATTATGAATAGCTGAAAGCTTCCCTTCGTATTTGAAGATGGCAATATTCTCTCCATCCAGGATTACCACTTTAGCTCGGTTCTCTTCTATTTCATCGACTTGGCAGACCGGAACAAAACCTTCCTTGTTGACGTCTATTGCTTCTGATGCCGTCGTATTCGTTCTCATACCAGCCGTCACATGGAGGCCAATCACCAGCAGCATGCCAAGCCCTAGTAAACCAGCCCCAAAAGGAATGCCTTCCTGTTGCAATACCCCCAAGGCTACATGTAAAACGATTAGGGCATAAGCCACATAGACCATCATATGCAAAGCCTTCCAAATCCTTGGGCTTAAGTTTTCCAGCCAAAAATCATGGCTCGTTGCGGCCATCAAAAACAAGATGAGCAAGGCAAAAAAACCGAAGATCTGAAATGGAAATTGAGAGACAGAATCGTAGTTTGGATTTGAAATAAACAAGGCCTCTAGTGGGCTGATGTCTCCTAAAGCATGAAACTGTACCAAACTCACGATTGCATGGATCAAGGCAATCAAAAACATGCTTACCCCCAAATGCCGCCGATTGTACAGCAGCGGTAGAAATCGAGGATTAAGCCGGCACAAAGGTCCGATGACTAAAATCACATGTAGTAATAGAAAAGCCAAGGTAGCAGTAGACCGGATGATCAAGCTCTCTGGACTGGTGTCTGGCTGCAACCAAAATTGGAAACCGGCGAACAGCATAAAATATAAAGCGACAAAGCCCAATAGTGCTAAATCATACCGCTTTTTCTGCCGATTCCACAATACTGGGGAATATTCAACACTCATAATTGTAAAACCTTATGGGTTTCAGTGAAAGGTCAATCGCCATCGCGGGCAATCGGTCCTATCCCTAGATTATTGCATATTTAAAGCCGTGGTAGATATCTTCTCCTTGTTGACTGGGTCATACTGAAGTAAATATTGTAAGGTTTGGGACATCACCAGGCTATCAATTATAAATCGCTGACGACCTTGTGCCCCTACGGCACCTAATAATCGATAAGCATCTATTTTGCCATCCTCACTTGCTCCCAGATAGAAGGTAGCCAAGGGGTGTTGAGCCGTTTCTTTATATTCTATCTCCACATAGTGATTATCGAGTTCATCCTTGGTCAGCCAAGCATCGAGCTGTGAATCACTGGCTAGCTCCTTCAGTATTTGATTAGCAGGCTGGCTAATCGGGGTGCCTTCCAAGGTGAGTTCTCCTGGGCGCGCCATGAGGGCCACAACGTAAAGTACAGGGAGCAACACTCCAATAAACAACCACATCGTGCGATGACGCTTTCGAAATCGTAGGATCATCTTATTTCTTCTTTTTCATCCATTTCAATAATAGGACTGGCCACAGCGCTATTGACCCCGGAAAGATTAAAGCCTTAAACATCCAAGAGGTACCTTTCGCTTTTTCATCTAGCTTCCCCACCCCTGTTGTAATAAATACCAGCGCAAACAAAACACCCAAGAGTAGATAAATAAGGAAAATAGTAGAAAAGACTAGGGCGAAGGTTTTCATGAATGGATTTAGTTAGCATACGAAGAACGGTTCATTCTCATACAACCTTTGTTACTCTATTTTAAGCCCAAAAGTTGCTCAGCAAGGAACAATTAAATGTAGCATTTTTTCACAAGCTATTAAAGTGTTCCTCTAATTTGGGCCATAACTGCTCAAAGAATGTCTTGGATTATTCATTTCTATCTCACTCCATTCAGTTAAATTGATAGGTTGATAGTTGAAAACTGCACTAGCGTTTCGCCATTATTGCTTTCATTTATCATCTTATGCGCTTAACACCAACTAGGAATTAGACTATTAGAAAAATATGGTCCCTAGAAAAACCTTGGCTGCCAAGCGAGTTATCCATATCCATTGCATATGGTAAGGTTCAACATTCAATGCCCAGGTGTTGGGTTCCGCTACAATCCTGGCGACTTCCTTGAAATTTATTGAACATGGAATAGAATGGCCTCGCTCCTTTTCCGATTTTTTTTAACTTTGGAATGTTCAATTCATTCCTCGATGCACGAATTTTTCGAAGATCTCAAGGATAGTATTTTTGGTAATGAGCGACAAGGCGATATGTCGCAATTTGCAGATCGCTTAGGGTTGACCTATCAGAAAAAGAGAGGGGTTAAGGATTTAGCCTTTGAGCTATTGGATATGAAGATCTTTAAGGGGAGCAAAAGGAAAACCATTCGCCATTTTTGCACCCAAAAACTACCGAGCATTGATGGTAGTCTACAGCTATTTGACTATCAGTATTACCCCGATAGCGGAAAAAAGCAAACCACCATCCTCATTTTCGAATCCTCTTCTTTTGATTTTCCCACCTTCACCTTACGCCCAAAAGGAACTTTTGAGAAATTGGGTGGGCTATTAAGAAGAAGCAAACGGGAGTTTTACCATACACCTGGCTTTAATAAAGAATTTGTTCTGATGAGTTCTGCTAAGGATCTGGTGAAGCCCTATTTTCAAAAGGATCTCTTGGAGCTCTTGCTCACCCTCAATCATTTAACGATAGAAGGAAAAGGCCCTTACCTGATGATCTATGAAAAGTATAAGATGCAACCCATAGATAAACTTCTCCCCTTCTATGAGGATGCCCTCGAAATTGCAGAATTAATGTATCGTGAACCACCGAGTGAATTTGTATAACGAATTAGCGTTCTTTCAATACCTCAATGCCCACCTTTCGTTCTCCTCTACGAATTGCATTTACCAACATATCAGCTTGTCGTGTAGGTTCCGGAATTCGTACCTCCCGAGCACAATGCAGGGCGATTTCCACGCTTTGCGCTGAACTCACCCGATACCCTGGCGAAATCCAGACCTGTTTCACGCCATCTCTCGTTCTCACCACATGGCCTACGGTTTCTCCTTGATCCACCAGCGGACTAGTGCTCCCTTTCTCCTGACCTAGTTCGCCATAGTCACCTAATAGGTGGGTCTTGCCACACCCCAGTGTAGGGCAACCCGTCAATATGCCAAAATGTGTAGCGACTCCCACTCGTCTAGGGTGAGCAAGACCGTGACCATCCATCATCAGAACATCTGGCTGGTAAGGCAAAGCTTCCCAGGCTTTCAATATGGCAGGTATCTCCCTAAATGAGAGCAAGCCTGGGATATAAGGAAATTGCACTCGATCTTCTACAGACGAACACAACAAAACCTCCATAGTTTCGTAATCCAATAATACTATACCTGCATAGATAAGGTCGGAAGATTGATCGTACGCGATATCTGCGCCTCCAATCGTACGAATGGGGCGTGTTAGTGGATCAAGGCGAGTAAGTTGACGAAGTTCCTTTTGTCGCTCGATGGCGGCTTCAGGGCTTAGTTTCCAATCTTCCATACAATAATTCTAGTGTTGATAGGTTTTAGAGCATATTTAACCAAGTCTCTATTGCCTTTAAGCGGCAAATTCTCTTTTATGCTGCGTTAGGTTTTTCACCGAATTGCCCGCATTCGGCTGCAAAACCCGCCTTTCATAAAACATAGTTTGCCCGCTTCCAGCTAATCAGCCCTAGTCGAACATGTTCTTAGCTATGAGTACAAGATTATCCTCATACTTACCTAGTGACAAAGGTTAAGATATAATTTTAGTTCCCCTTTACTAGCAATCTTATACTGGATTAACGAACTTTATTGTTCCAAACTACAGAATATCCCATGTACATCTTTAGGCTGTTATTTTTACTTCTCATACTAGTCACCACCTCTTCTTCTCCGCCAGTAGCTGGGAAGAAGGAAGCCTATAAACATTACTACAAGGGCGCTTTTTTTTACGGTGAAGACCGGTTTCAATCCGCTCTAGGTCATTTCCGTCAGGCTTATAATGCTGTTCCGGAAGAATTTAACTTTGCGCTCTCATTAGGGTTGTGTCTAAGCCGCGTGGGAAAAGCGAAAGAAGGACTCTCCATTATAGCGAAAGGAGAGAAATCATTTAGTGAAAGAGACCCTGATTTTGCCAAAAAACGAGCACTGAAGTTCTTTATTGAAGGAATGATCTACCTCTATGGCGAACAATACCACAATGCCATTCCTTTGATCAAGACCAGCATTAAGCACCAAGAAAAAATCCAGAAAAACCGGAATCTTAGTATCTTCTATAATGCTTTGGGCTATGCCCAACTCATGGATCAAGGCAAAAATGCGCACAGAAAAAACCAATTGGGTTCTCACCTACATGTACACAAAAGAGATATGCTCAAGAGTCGGGACAATTTTGCACAAGCACTGCTCTTCGACGGCTACAATCAAGGGGCCAGAAGTAATTACAAAATTTTGTCCGATTCCCTGGAGCTAGAGCAGGATGTCCGCATGGGATCTCTCAGTGAAGAAACGTTCGACACCATTGAAATACATCCAACCTACGGAAACCTCCCCTATAATGCCAGCAAGCTCAAGAAGTTTACAGAGTACGACGAGATCGTCTTCTTGCTTGACATTTCGGGCTCGATGGTGATGGAAAAAGTTACCTGTAAAGACCAAACGCGATTTCAGGTGATGAAGGAAACGGCATTATACATGCTAGAGCAAATGGATCCTAATGTCAAGGTAGGCATAGGCACCATCGGCGGAGATTGTGGAACTGTACCGCGACTTTGGATACCCGTCGGTAGTCGATCTCGCAAAGATCTCAAATACGATCTGGAATTCCTCGTACCAGACGGTACTACCCCACTTTTAAACATCCTACAAGAAACCCCTACCCTATTTTCCAAAAGCAGTGGAAAGAATCGGTCCATATTTTTCATTAGTGATGGAGCCAACATTTGCCGGGCAGGAGGCGTGGACATTTGTGAGTGGTCCGAAGGGTTAACCCGAAAGAACATTACCTTAAATGTACTGACCTTTCTGTATGCCAGCCTAGCCAATACCAACGCTTTTGCCGAATATACCTGTCTGGCCGAAAACACAGATGGAGAAATCCTATACATGGATATCAATCGTTGTAAGCTCATGCCTTTCAACTTTAACCTGGTGCACAGTTGTATGCCAGAAATTCCGGAGTTTAAACGGGTAGAATGTTGGGGCCCGGCCGTAAAAAACCTTTGGGGTATATTCCTGGAATAATCTCTCCTTACCTTCCTACTTACTTGGGCTGAGATTCAACTTTATGAAAGGCAAACTTTCTGGACAAGCGAGCAAGGGTCTCAAAAACTACAGAGAAGTATTTTTCATTGGAAAAAACGTTTTTAAAACCCTAACTTTGCACCTTTAAATTTCAAGCGATTCCGTGAAGTTGTTTAAAAATGATTGATTGGCTGCAATTCGAGAGAAAAAGAACCTGAAAACGGCTTTTTTCTCCACCGTAGCGCTGCTATGCTGAAGAAAAAACAGTTCCCAGAACCTTGTTCCTTCAAATTTCGCTTCAAAAAAACATGCTTAAACAACTTCAGTGTTCCAACAGCAGGAACCATTACACTACACCTTTTTTACCCTAAATCATTCTTGACCACCCACATGCCTTCGTAGGGCTCCAACGAAGTGGTCTTTTGCTTTTGGGAATATTGTGTAGAAAATGTATCGCTGGATTTTCGTCAATCATCCAAACAAACAATGGTGCTAGACCGCCTTGGTTTCAGCACGATTAAAGACAGCCTTCATGAGCGACTTTATTAAGCACGAATGTGGCATCGCCTTGGTGAGACTATTAAAGCCATTGAGCTTTTACCAGAAAAAATATGGTTCTTCATTGTACGGCCTGGAAAAGTTGCGCCTACTGATGCAGAAGCAAAGAAATAGAGGGCAAGATGGAGCGGGTATTGCTACAATCAAATTACAGGCGGCTCCAGGGAGCAAGTACATTAGCCGAAAGCGCAGTAATGCCAACAACTATTTGGATGATTTGTTTGGCTCCATCTATTCCAAACATTTTCAAGACTTAACTGCCGAACAGTCGCAGAATGCAGACTGGTTAAAAGAAAATAAGCCCTATGTGGGCGAGCTTTTATTAGGCCACCTGCGCTACGGGACACATGGCGACAATACCATAGAAACCTGCCACCCATTTCTTCGTCAGAATAACTGGGTCAACCGGAACTTAATCCTTGCCGGGAATTTCAACCTCACGAATGTAGATGAATTATTTGCCGAATTGGTGGAGTTGGGACAATACCCGAAGGAAGTTTCTGATACGGTAACAGTTCTCGAAAAAATTGGTCACTTCCTGGATGATGAAGTACAAAGGCTTCACACCTGGTTCAAACCAGATGGTTATACCAATATCGAGATTAATGAATTGATCTTTGAGAACCTAGATGTACATCGCTTACTCCGGCGAGCCAGCCGCAAATTTGACGGCGGCTATGTGATGGCAGGCTTGATTGGCCATGGAGATTCCTTCGTCATTAGAGATCCCGAAGGGATTCGTCCTGCTTTCTACTACCAAGATGATGAAGTAGTGGTTGTAGCTTCCGAGCGCCCTGCTATTCAAACGGCTTTTGACGTGCACATTTCCAAGGTACATGAGATCAAACCGGGGAACGCCTTGGTGGTTAAATACAACGGCAAGATCATTAATAAGCGATTTATAGAGAAGCGTACCCGAGCCGCTTGTTCCTTTGAACGAATCTATTTTTCGCGTGGCACAGATCGGGATATCTACCTGGAGCGCAAAAAATTGGGAGAACTCTTGACCAAAAATGTGCTCAAGGCAGTAAATCACGACTATGATCATACGGTCTTTTCCTTTGTTCCCAATACAGCAGAAACCGCATTCTTTGGCCTAATGGAAGGCATTGAAAAGGCATTGAACAAGCACAAAAAAGAAAAGATCGTTGCCCTTGGGAAAGAACTCAAGCAGAAGAAGCTAGAAAAGATACTCGCCAAAAAAGCTAGAGTAGAAAAGATTGTAGTGAAAGACGCTAAACAGCGAACTTTTATCGCCGATACAACTTCTCGTGGCCAGATGGTTTCGCATGTTTATGATGTGACTTACGGGATCGTTGAGAATGAAAGAGACAACCTAGTTTTGTTAGATGATTCCATTGTAAGAGGAACCACACTACGAGACAGTATTCTGCAAATTGTGTCTCGTTTGCGGCCTAAGAAGATTGTCATCGTCTCCTCCGCTCCTCAAATCCGTTACCCGGATTGTTACGGCATAGACATGTCCAAGATGAATAATTTCGTGGCCTTTAGAGCGCTAGTAGCCTTATTGAAAGAAAATGGGAAGGAGCACTTATTGACAGAAACATACGAACGCTGCAAAGCTCAAATGGAGCTTCCTAAAGAGGAGATCAAAAATGAAGTAAAAGCATTGTACGATGAATTCTCTTATGAAGAGGTATCCAAAAAGATTGCAGAGATCGTCACACCGAAAGGCATCAAACCCAAAGTAGAAATCATCTACCAAACCGTTGAGAACCTGCGTGAGGCTTGTCCTAATAATAATGGAGACTGGTACTTCTCTGGGGAATACCCGACCCCTGGTGGTAACAAAGTAGTCAATCGCGCTTTCATGAACTATATGGAAGGGAAAAATGTGCGGGCCTACTAAGGAGTGAAGAATGGCATGAAAGTTGAAAGTTGAAAGTTGAAAGTTGAAAGTTTAGCGTTTAGCGTTTATTGGTTAGCGACAATAGCCACTATACTTTCAACTTTACTTTACGCTTTTTGCCAACTCACGGTCTTTGCAGAAGCTTGCCTTACCTTTAAATTGTAAACTTCCGTTCAAACACCTTGGTATTGCCTTGGTTATCCCATAATTCCAGCCGAAATTGATGTTCGCCAGCCGGGAGGGAGCCATCGAAACGATGCGTCAGGCGGTCGTTCTTCAGGTCGTACTCCATCAGCACCCATTGTCCGTCTATCGTCCCGCGAAATTGCAAGCCCCTCGCCAAGCCGGAGGTCTCTACATTATCTTTGATGATAAAACTGAATTGGCTATAGCCACGCATATTGGATTTGAACCGCCGGATAGCTATCGTCGGGGCCAACGTATCTACCATGATACAAAAATCGCCTAGCTGGCGCACCTTCGTCTTCAGCTTACCATCTTCCCATTCTCCCCCTAAATTGACAATCTCATTTTCTCGCGTACAGTTGGCAACGAAAGCCTTCTCTCGCAACTCCTCCGGTAGCCTCGTCGGCCGGATTGAAAGATCGTAATACTTGTGAATAGGTGTTTTGTAATCGTGCAAATGATGTACATTAGAAAAAATTTCCTTGGCAGGGTCTTCTACCGATTCATAGGAGAGGTAGAGGTTCTCATAAAGGGTTCCTTCCGGCATATGCAAATACATCGAACCGCTATCAATGATGTTCTCTTGATTAAAAGGTAGCAAGTAATTATAAGATCGCGCTGGAGCTTCTTCTGGTTTCTTTTTTTGTTTCACCCAAAACCGGAGTTTTGTGGTATTCCCTTCTACATCTTTAGCCTCCATGACCACTTCCTGGGCTTTATCACTATTCACCCAAATCACCCCGTTATTTTCCTGTTTTTTATAAATACTTAAGTCATTGCCGGGTAAGGTATAAGTCCGGTTAAAATAGCTTTTAGCTGTGACCACCTCTTCGTAATCCAGGTGAGCATTTAGATATCGCCGCTCATCAAAGCTAAAAGTCTCCATTGTGTAGTTGTACATCAAGGAGTCCTCCAAATACATATCTACGGAGTAGACCCCATTCCAATTGGTCACTCCATTCATATGATCATAGACCTTGATACCGAGTCCTACATTGGGCTGATTTACATACACCGTATCTCCCTTGAGCCCCATCCAATTGCCCTTGGCGTAGAGGCTATAGCTTCTGGCCTTCTGCGTTTCGCGTTGATTATTCAGCTCGTAAACACGGAGTTGGTGCATGCGCGGCTTGCGGGTGTCTGGCACATCCAAGCCAAACAATAGTGGATTGATAGGCTTCTCTGTTTTGCTATCTCTGATTTCAAAATGCAGGTGCGGGCCGAAGGAATAACCCGAGGTTCCCATCTCGCCAATTTGCTCCCCTTTTGTCACTGGAAACTGACTAGGATCAGGATAGAGATCCAAATGAAATTGCTGTTTCTGGTACTGCGTACTCTTGACAAATTCTGTTATCTCTTTCTTAAACTTATTCATGTGCGCATAGACGGAAGTATAGCCGTTGGGATGCTTGATATACAAAACATTGCCATAACCACCAGCTTCCACTTTTATTCGATATACAAACCCATCACCAATCGACACCAAGGGCACCCCTATTCCTCCTTTGATATCAATCCCAGAGTGAAAATGATTGGAACGCAATTCTCCAAAAGTTCCAGATAGACGTAAAGGGGTATTCACAGGCGCTCGAAAAACATCGGTGGGGTATCTCTCCTCTCCTTTAAAGCCCAGACATAAAATCAATCCTAGTACGAGTAATGGCCAATTTCTTGCTTGCATGGATGACAGTATTAGAAAGACAATATAAATAGTCTACAAATATATTTAAAAACAGTTGTGCGTAGTTTGAAAAGCAATGCAAGATATCCGAAGTTTCCTTAGGTAAAGCTGAGATAAACTTCGGATATCTGCGTATAACACAGTTGTGCGTAGTTTGAAACTACGCACAACTGTTTTTAAAGGTCCAATAATTCCACTTCAAGCAAATAATCATCTCGCCCTACATAATTCCTAGCACTGCTATGGAGATAATCTTCCGCCCGATCCACAATACCTGCAGCTACCGGATTATAATGAATATAGTCAATCTTTTGGGCGGTAAACTTGGGGTAAAAAAGTTCCATAGGTCGGTTATCCTGTTTCCAGACCTGGAACTTAGCGTTCCTCTTATTACGCCTCCCAAAATGCCGAAAGACCAATAGCATCCAATCTCGTCGACTTTCTTGATTACTTGTACTCGCCCATTCAATAATTTGTTTTGCGGTATACTTTTTGAAATCTCTGATAATAGCAGAAAGGCCCGAGCTCGCCCTACATGCTGAAAGCACTAAATGCAAGTGACTTTCCATGATCACATAAGCATGTAGATGGAGACCTTTATGCTCCATACAATAAGTAAGAGCTTCCATAATAAGGTCTTTGCAAGCCTTCCTGGAAAAGACATCAATCCAACCCACAATAGTAAAGGTGACAAAATAACAGGCATACTGGTCGCGAATGACGTAGCCATTTCGATTAGACATAATTTCAGATTGAGCGCGTTAAATTTATTCTCGAATATAAAGCTTTTTGAGCTAATTGATATAGATGTGTGTAGTTTGAGACTATGCACATCTATATCAATTAGCGCTTCTTTTCAAGATCTCAGACTTAAATCTTATTTTGTTACAAAGCAGCAAGCCCTCTTCATCTCCAATCCAAAAAGTATGAAAAAACTTTACCACACAGCTCTATTAATCGTTGCATTGATTCTACTATCATGCAATAAGAAAAACGTGGAAGTCCAAGACCCCAATATCCTGGCCACTGGCTTTACCATCCCCTGGGCCATTGAGGTGATTGGAGAAGAAGAATTCCTAGTTACGGAAAGATTAGGTCAGTTATACCATTATCAAGATGGGGCGCTGACCGCTTTACCCAATATGCCTAGTGTCCAAACCGTAAGCGATGGTTATTTAACTTATGGGGGCTTAATGGATGTAAGTTTGCATCCTCAATTCGAAAGTAATCGATGGGTATATATCACCTATGTTGGACTGGACTGGGTGATGCGCGTAGGAAGATTTGCGCTACTGGATAATACAGTGAAGAATTTCAAAGTGATCTTTGAATCCGACGCCTTTTCCATTGGCTCACGAATAGCGTGGCAGGACGATGAGCATTTCTTTGTCAGCCAAGGTAGTGGCGGGAATCCTTATCCGGAGCCAGGTGGACAGGACCTTAATTCGGATGTGGGAAAATCCACCGACTCACAGCCGAAGGTTATATCCCAGCAGATAATCCAATCTTCGAAGGGCATACGCAAGCGAGTAGTACCTGGAGTTATGGCCACAGGGATCCGCAGGGCTTATACTACGATGTCGCAGCAGGCATCTTATATTCTAACGAACATGGTCCACTGGGAGGAGATGAGTTAAATATTATCCATAAAGGAGCCAACTATGGCTGGCCTATTTTCTCCAATGGCCAAAATTATGATCAGACCCCTGTTTCAAACATGACGGAAATGGAAGCAGCCCAAATATCTGAACTGCCCATCGAATATTGGACGCCGAGCATTGCCCCTTCTTGCCTCACTGTGCTCCAGGCCAGCAAGTTTGGCGAGCACAATGGTTCTTTCATCATGGGCTCTTTGTCGCAACAAAGTATTATGGCCTATGATAAGAGTACCCGCAAAACCGAAAAGCTCTGGGCAGGTATAGGACGAGTACGAGATATCGCAGAATTGCCAAGCGGAGATTTAGTCATACTCATTGATAAAGGGAGTCCCGACGATGCCAGTTCTGGGAGGGTACTCAAGCTTACCAGCTACTAACGAAATAGTTTAATACAACAAACAGCCAACACCTATGTCAATCCGAATTTTAGACCCACACATACATCTTTGGGATCCATACACAACACCAAGACCCGTAAGCGGCCTGGTAAAACTACTGGGTCGATGGCCCAAAACCTTAGAGAAAGTAACTCGAACGCTGATGCCAAAGGCGGCCGTAGACTTCGTTGGGCAAGCCGAATATGTCCTAAATCCGCATCTTCCTGAAATCTATCATCGAGATACGGGGAAGTATGAGATAGAAGGCTTTGTCCATATACAAGCCGCCTGGGAAGGCAAGGGTCCAATGGCCATGGTGGAAGAAACCAAATGGCTAGAAACGCTGGACATAAAACCCAAAGCCATCATCGGACAAGCCCACTTAGAGGATCTCGAAAACTTACCTAAAGTATTGGAAGGACATCGAGCAGCTAGCAAGGCCTTCCGGGGCATCCGAGATATGATCGCCATGCACCCCTCGAAAGGTGTCATGGATCATAGTCACCGTGGCGAAGCCTGGAAAACGGAAGCTTTTCAACAGGGATTGGCTAGTCTAGGAGAGCAAGGACTCACCTACGATGCCTATCTCTACGCCCACCAACTGAAGGACTTCATCCAACTCGCCAAGCAAGTACCCAACACCAAAATTGTTCTAGATCACCTGGGCTGCCCCATTGGTCTAGCTGGGGAACATGGCGGCGTCGGCAAAACCGAAGCCGAGCGCCAGCAAATCAAAGAAACCTGGTACGAGGACCTGGCCGCTCTCGCCCAACTACCCAATGTGCATGTAAAACTCAGTGGCCTACTCATGCCTGTTGTTGGCTTTGACTTCCATCTTCGGGAACAAAAGGCCAGTGCCACAGAAGTCGTGGATGCTACCGGGCCACATATAGAATATGGTTTGAAACTTTGGGGCGTTGATCGCTGTATGTTTGCTTCTAATTTCCCCATGGATAAGGTGAGCGTTAGTTTTGAAGATTTGTATGATGCTTTCTTTCAGCTGGCTAGTGGTTTTTCAGAGGGGGAAAAGCAGCAGTTGTTTAGGAGGAATGCGGTGGGATTTTATGGGGTGCGGGATTCTTAGTTCTAGCCGTAGTTATGTGTGGTTGTAAGCTACGTATGACTTAAGTAGGGTGACAATAGCTAGGTTTATTTCGGTCTGTTATTTCCTTTCACCAGTAATAGACTGTGGAATTATTAGCGCTTACTAATATTTTTTTAGATTTGACATAGTCGATTCTAAAAAAATTATCCCGGGGTTTCACCTTGAAGAAAAAACAGTGATCATTAACTGTCAAATGGATCTGTTGGTTAGCTCTTCGATCCAAAACCTCGATCCTTTGAGCATGACTCAATAAGGGTTCGGTAGTAACTTTTCCTTCAAAAATCACATCTCCATAACTATTATTTATTTTGACGAGACTATTCTGGAATCCATTGTTAAGATCTAGGTAAAACCTACTCATGAACTCCATAGTATCATCAGCCTTTTTAACCCTAATTTTCTGACAACCACTTCTCAATTTACAGGACATACCTCCCAACATAATAATGATAAGTATCAGGTATTGTCTATTTATCATATAATCCTTTGTATTACGTACCTATGGAAGTTTGTTTGCTAATGCTATGGAAGCTCATTCTTCTCCCATCACATTCATGGATATCATATAGATAAAACAGACTACAGCAGCTATTACCATAGCAGCATATAAATCACTACTCGGCGGATCAAATACGCTTTCAAGCAATGCCCCTATTGATATAGCAAAAAGGACAGAGCCAGCAATGGGATATCCAATTTCTTCGGGTTTGAGCTTTTTCATAGTACTTATTTAGCGTAGTGCACCGACAAGCGAATCTAATGACCACTATAACTTTGGATGAGCCTCAAACCTGTTCTTTTTTTAGCCCCCAGAGTAAATCCCACTCTTCTAGGTACGTGGGTTTTCAACAATCTTCGTAGCAACCTAAAACATAATGTCGTACAATTCAACTTTAATGAAGGCCTTTCCTACATTCTTAGAGCCCATCAATAACTCGGTTAAAAAGAACCCTCATAAAATCTATCTAAAGCGACCATATAATGGTATACGTGAAAATGTAGAATTCAATTCTTTGTCATTTAGGCGATTAAATCCTATACTAGTATCATTTAGGGTTATATAGAATACAGCTCGGTAACAGTCATATCGAGTACTCCTTGTCAAATATCCTTTAAATAGGCATCCCCAAGCAATTTCCTTGAAAATTTCATCTACCTCGCTCCATTTTTGAACCATTTGTCTTAGTTGTCTCTTATTGATTTTCTGCCCTCTCAAATAATCAAATAAAAGGGGTAAATCATTTTCTATATATCCGCCAATTCTCAACCAAACTTCGCTGCTAAAGTCCTTATACCACATTAAATACCTCGATTGGTTTTCAGAATTCTCATTTGGCAATTTATACATTTGGATTAGATACTTACTGCTAATGGAGTCTGTCATCCCAGGCTTAAATAAACTTGTAATTGACGAACTTTCAACCTCTAAATATTCGAAGTGATTTTCTACTATTGAAAGCCACTGATCCAGCGTCCCCCTAGTAGCACCGTTACCATCATGCTCGATACTGGAAAATAATAGAAGCTTCGTTGGCTCAGTAATCTCCTTTTCAGATTGGCAAAAAATCTGGGCCCCAAATAAGAAAGATGCACATATTGACAATACAACTTTTATCATAATTAATAATCTTCAGGATTTGGCTTTTTGCTCCCCTAGTGAAAGATGCTCATTCAGCTTCTCTAAGATTCATATATATCATTATGATGAAGCACACTAAAGAAAAGAGGAAAACAAATTCAAATAAAATTTGTCCTCGCAATTGAAAAACTGATTCCATTATTGCGCCCAGAGAGATCGCAAAAAGCACAGTACCTGAAATCGGATACAAAATATCTTCTGCTTTAGTTTTTTTCATGGCACCTACAGTTTTTGGTGTAGCGCATTTACTGATGAATCTAAGGTTTTGGTCATTCGAGTAATCCCAATGCTACCACCAAGTTGAGTACTCAGAATCTTCTACTTTCATTTCTTATCTACGCCTTGACAGGAATTCAATAAAAGACTTGAGGATAAAAAAATTAGCTTAGGTAGGTGAGTTTCCATAAATCTAGAGGCGTTTAAAGCAATTTATGCATTTTTCCTAGCAATTGTAACTTCACCTTACTTATCCCCTACCTGCCACATTTCGGGAGGCGTTAATTTAAGGCTCCCTAAACGACTCCTTCTCTTTAAACTATCGACATAAAAACCTTCAAGGTGTCCCAAGGATTGAGCTAACTGCTCGATATCAAGATCTTTCGACAGGGCACTAACTCTCAAATATTTTAAGCCCTGCATTTTAGATAATGTTTCTAGGCACGTCGTATTTAATTCAATCGAGAGTGAAAGGGCTTCTATACGTGTATTCTCTCCTAAAACTGGAGGCAAATTAGTAACGGTAGACTTTTTCCAACTGGTAATCCTAAGGAAAGAAAGCGAATCCACTGTGGCTAGCACTTCTGGAAAATATCGGAATCTCTCCAGTTGAAATTCAGCATCGACTACTTGCGGAAGCTCCCTGATGTTTTCAGTTATTGCCCTTTCATCAAATAACCCCAAAGTAAGTATTTCAAGTTTTGGAAATCTAGTAATCCAATCGGGAATCCTTCTTTGTCTCTTTGCAAAAACAACTAAGTTCTTCAAATTCGGCAAAGCTAATTCTGTTGTATCTATGTGATATCTTCTGGCATCAATTAATAATTCACGTAATTCGTGGAGCCCGTCTAATTTATTCGATATTCTACAATTTCTTGCAACAATAGTGAGCGACTTTAGACCCGGGTTCAGGTCCTTCAGCTTGGAGCAAGCTATACAATATAAAGCTGTTTTTGTAGAGTCGAAGTACCGTATTTTATACTTTGTATATGGATCACTTGTAACAGGGATTGTATCATCTACAAGTTGCCCAAGCAGAGGATTCTCCAGCAACAATAAAAGTGCGTAGACAATTAGATATCGAGGTGAAATATTCATCTTTATTTCTTATACAGACCACATGGCATCAGTTTTTCATTCTTTTGTTCACCTCCTGAAAGCCATCATTTGGGTATTCGATCAACCACTTCATTCTCTTGAGATCTTCTAAGGTATACTCAGCCATGTAATAATTGCCTCTTTTAAAGTGTTCTTGAAACAAGTGTGGATGATAAACTTCATCAAAGTATTCCATTACGAGGATTTTGAGCATACTGTCAGGGGCAACACGATCATACTCCGTTTCCCAGTTTGTCAAAATTTGGAATCCTTGTTTTTCGTCAGGGCTTACTTCTGTTAGTCCCGGCTTCTCCATAAGAGATGAATCATTCTTAAGGATCGACCATGTCTCATCGAACATAAAAGTCGCTAAAACTGGTTGAGAAGTATTGTTGTGCAGTCGCAGCCTATCATCGACAGGATCACAAGCAATGAACAAAAGAAAAAGTAGTGTATAAATGGGAACCTTCATCAGATAGGAACGTATAATTTGTTGATAGGGCAAGGACATGAATGGGCAAAAATTAAATCACTTAGCCTTCAAAATTTTCAAGAGTGTCCCAAAAGCTACTTCTAACCTCATCTGTCATTTTTTTGGTACTAGACCAAGCTTCTGATTCTCTTACTAGATCATCTGCCTCCTTCAAACTAAGCCCAAGGCTTGAAATAAGAATCTTCACTGATTCTATTTGACTAGCTCTCTTGTCTTTAAGTGCTTGCAGGGCTTTGGGAAGGTTCTCAGGATCATCACTATAGATATCCTTAAAGAGTATTGCTAGTGATTCTAAGTTCTTATCCATACTTCTATTGTGGTTAGCTAATTGGAAGTTTCTAAGACAAGTAAAGGAATCGACTGGACTATTCCGAGAGCTAGAAGCATTGTAAGGGTATATATTGCTCTGAGAATAACAGCCCTCATCAAGTTGTACCTAATGATCTATGGTGTAAAAAATCCAAATACTTTATAAAGGCGATCTATTTTCCCATGTTTAGCTATGAACTCCTCCATGAGAGTCTCCTTATAGGCCTTCACTTCTAAATCAAAATCTATCTCTTCCTCGAAACTCACTCCTGTAGCTTCATATAGTGTATATCCTTCCCCGCTGTTGGCTTTGACTATAAGAGGAACCCTTTCAAAGCCTGTATAAATGTTTTGTGCAGGTTGAGTATCTGCGATAGCTGTCATTTCCAACATGATTTCCTTTCCAGTCTTGATCAAAAATTTAACACATCTATATCCCAAGACGTTCAGAGAGGCTGGAATACGCTCTACCTTCGGCCAACCAATATCTAGGCTATACCAATCCTCAACATCAATAATTTTTTCATGAAAATTATTACTCAAAAAATAGAGTTCAAATTTATTTCCGTTAACCGAATATCTTCTAATCGTTTTGATTTCAACTCCTCCCTTCAAATAGAGATTCATTGATTTCACTTCTTTATTAAAAAAGATCGTCAACGAATCCACATTTGAAGAGACTTCCCCTACTGCCGTGATCCTATAGGTAATCATCCCACTTTTCACGGTAGGGCTACTTATCTTCAACAAGGATAACAGAGAAAGTAATATTAAATTTGCTGGCAATATAGAGTCTTAGAAAAACAATTAAATATATGTGAACACCCATAGCTGTGCGTAGTTTTAAACTACGCACAGCTATGGGGCCTGCTTGGCCTAGTCAAAATCCCCCCCATGCCCCCCTATCCGTCTCCACCTTCTTATTCTCTTCCAAATGCTCCAGGAATCGAGCTCGACTAATACTCCGCGCAGCCAGGCAAAAGCAATTTCCTAATCCTCATTTTTTCTAAAGGAGTATTGATAGGTTCTTTCATCTTTATATAAAATTAGGACATCAGAATAGGCCCTTTTCACAATAGAATCTCCCGGTATAGCCCATTGATAGAACTTTCTTTTTCCTCTAAATGCTGTCTCAATTGGCCAGAAGGTAAAATTTGAATCATTTATTGTTATATGTACTCCTGTTCCGGTAGCATCAACAAAACTTAAGGCACCTTCAATCTCTGATTGATTGAATAAATGGAAGTTTTTAATCGCCTTCTTATCAAATTGTTTAGTCTCATATATCATGAGTAATATGTATAGGAAGACAACCAATATTATAGACCACTTTTTCATATCATAATGAGTTTGGCTGAGAAAAAACTCCCGCCAATTCCATTATCTAAATACCCGGTATTGCTAGAATTATTATTTGCTTACATTCTAGTATAACCTGAGTTCGGAGTTTCCTTAACCTCTGAGTTCCACTTAAAAACACATTTAATGACCAGCTATAGCATTGTATCTTGAGTATTTTAGTTCGTGGGCAGCATAAGTAGTTTGAAACCGCATACGATATGAAGTGATAGCTATAAAACTGGCCATTGTTTCCCTTTGTAGAATAAAAATCATAGAAAACCTTAACTAGAACAGATAAAATACTCGACCCAGCCACTGGTCAATAGGTGAAGTAAGGCTGGTAAATGCACTGATCCCATTACTGCGTTTATACCTCAATTCTACACCATACCGATCAATCATGCTGCCAAGGCCAAAGGTTAAACCTTGTTCATATTTTCGAATTTTTTCGATCGCAGGCCCCTGCTTTGTTTCTTCAGTAGTAAAGAATTTGCGTAGTTCAGTACTATTATTTGTAATGTCAAAAGCTAAGCCATTACTGATTCCTAAATCGAAGTAGGTAGGTAGGCTAGCTATAGAAAAATGATAGCGTAAGCTTGCATTTAGCGTCAAGTGAGAAGCACCTAATTCTGTAGATGTATTGGTGAATATATTCTCATTCTCAAAATCACTGAAGAAGCCTTCTGCAGAGAAAGAGCCATAATTGATTTCACCAACGAAACCCCATTTCCCATTTTGATAGGGTAGCTTGACGGAGAAGAACATACCTATAGATAAGTCGGTAGAGGACGGATAATCTACAGCAGTTAAATATTCGAAGTTCTTGCTGTTGAAAGATAAAGCAGTATTGCTAATGCCTGCAATTAAACCAAATTGAAAGCTATTTCCTCGCTTTTTCTGTATATAGTTTACCGATTTACCCGTACAAGCATAGTATTTTTGTAAAAGTTTTCTCAAGGAATTGGGCGTGAATTCGACCTTCAATACACTAGACTCTAGATCGGGGCAATCCTCCAATAATTGGGAAAGCACTCGGATATAATCTCTATTCTTCCTGGTTTCTGTTCTTAAATTTTCGGTAAAGAGAAATTTCTTATGAGCCAAATGCAAAAATGCCCCCTCTTTTTTAATGTAGAAATTTAATTTACTGCCTTTTGCTGTATGCTGGTACAGCGAAAACTCTCCCCCCAGAAGTAACTTCAAAAAGACAGTGTCTTTAATGATTTTCAACGCTGAACTTCTATCCAGTTTTGCCAACTGCGCGGGACTAATTTCTCGATTGACTGCAGCACTTTCATAAAAAGCCTCCCCCTGAAAAGCGCGAATCTCCTTAGGAGAATAAGTGACTTCCTGTTTTTGTTTTGTCGGCTTAAATGATACTTCTTTTGGGCTTTTATCCCAGTCTCGATCATCTATTAGCCCCCTTAAAGTATCCCCTTCAGTGGTGATGATATAGCCCGGAATGAAGTTTTTCTGTGCAATCAGTTGATGTGGATTACACAGGTGTAATAGACTGAAAACGGTTAGTAGGAACACCACACGGCATAATACAGGAAATACAGCAAAAGTAGTTGATGTTTCATAAGAGCGCACTTGAAAAATGATAAACTAACCCTAGCTGGGGCGATAAATGTAAAACATGATTGAAAATACAATGTGTTTTGGAGTATACAAATAACTGCTACTTCAATTGACAGTTTATAGTACTCCTAATAGCGTTATATTGACCTTACTGCAACCCCTTTTTTGTCCTGTATGTCTCCATCACTCCATTGACACCTATCCCAACACAATTATATGGCGTTCAGCAGCCACTTACAACTACTGCCCCAAGGGGACGCACGCTAATATAGCTATTCGTGCCTGTCCTCATTCTTGCGGAGGCACTCATAGCTGGCTAGCTCTCGTAGCTTGCAGTGGCAGATTCACAACGGTTTAGTTCGGTCGCTACGGCAAGTCACCGCTGAACTTTACCTCACCTCATTCCAGCGGCTTTGTTGCCTGCTCCCTATGCTCGCTGCTCTTTCTCCTCAGTAGCTGTACACAAAAACAGTACAGCCACTTCGTCGGAACTCGCTTCGCTGCGCGATAAAGCCGAATAACAAAAAACTCTGCTTCATTATATACCATTTGATGAGCCATACTCAATAGTAGATAGCATGAACTTAAACAAATCCAAATGCTTTTCTTTGATATTGATCAAGTGTATTCGTAATTTGTTATTTGAATGAAAAGTGATTGATCTTCGGCCTTTACCTTTAGCACTTATCCCTACTGTAGGCTGACAGCCTACTTGAAGAGCAAGCGAGTCTGTCCAGTTCCCGATATAACTTTCATTATCTGACGAGAGGAGTCCTCCTGAGAAAATAATTATTTGCTTGTCCTGATAGTGAATTTCTACTGTTACACAGCCTTTGGATGAAGCAACTAGATTTTCAATCTTCCCAACTGAAGTATAGCTAAAAGGAGGTACTACAGCTGTATCAACATCTGCAATAGACTTGTATTTCCCGTTATATTCTAGCCTTCCAATTTTGTACTTATCACTTATCAAATCATAACTAAATGAAGACTGTTGACCTAGTAAGATACTTGTCAGCAGAAAACAGGTGACAAAAACACAGGCACAGGTAAGCTTATGGATCATTTTAGTTTTTATTTATCTTCTTGACAATTCTTTTGTAGCGATTGTAGTCTACCGTTCCAGTAGAACCGCTTTGATTATAAAACCCAATAGTCCTAGTAACTTTTATTTCTGTAGTCTTCGTGCCAATAGTATTACCCTGTCCTGGAGACACAACTTCTTTAGCAGTAAAACCCAATACCACACTGTTTTGAGTATCGCCGTATTCCTGTCTATCTGAGCCTATACCATTAATGTCTGCTTGAGAAGGTAAGGGAGCGCCATATTGGCCATTCTCACCACCCTCTGGGTGGGTGTGAACGTCATATGCCACCTGAAGACCTTGATCTACTAACTCCGCTCTTTCAGTTGTAAGCTTTACAGAACCTTCATCGCCACTTTGCTGATCTAATGACGACACTTCACCTGTCGTCGCCACCGCAAAGCCCGTTTCTTTGCCGTCGGCAGCTGTCATGTCGTAAGCACGATCCATCGCCTGAACAGCAGACGGTGAGGCGACCGGACCAGTTTCGCCAGCGGCTATCGTTGCATCAACCGTAGATTGCTTATTACTACTAGTCATCACTAGTACCTTCTCATTTGAACCATCTTCGACATGCTTCACAAGCTTCCCCTTTAAATTATAGTAATCTGTAAAGGGAGCCAAACCCGTCGGATCGGTAAACTTGATTGGATTGTTATATGTATAGTTGTATGGGCTCCAAGCACTCATTGTTTCCGCCAAAGGATCCACCGCATTCCACCTCCCAATGGCCGGATCATACCACCTAGCCCCATAATCATTCCAGTTCAGCCCTAAATCGCTGGTGAGTTCTTTGCCATTGTATTGATAACGATTGAGCTTGTCCTGATCTACTATTGGCTTGTCCTCCTCATCTACTAACACCTTCCCATCATCTCCTGTCTTGTATTGCACTGCCCACGGTCCG